>SCPO01000104.1_pt1:107500-297481 | contig 297481 bp, 268 predicted proteins | sample 6106821 | NCBI WGS metagenome assembly SCPO01 (sample SAMN10720448, study PRJNA508395) | human gut metagenome | isolation source: Participant 2 stool, 0 month | host: Homo sapiens | collected 2017
TTCGCTCGCCACTACTGGGGAATCATTCATTTATTTTCTCTTCCTACAGGTACTAAGATGTTTCAGTTCCCTGCGTTAGCTCTCTTACATTGGTAAGAGTAACCGTCCTTCAGACGGCTAGGTTGTCCCATTCGGAAATCTCCGGATCAAGGGTTATTTGCACCTACCCGAAGCTTATCGCAGCTTATCACGTCCTTCATCGCCTCCGTGAGCCTAGGCATCCGCCATACGCCCTTTCTTACTTTCTTTACGACTGTATTCTTGTTACTCGTTTCCGAATAACGAATAAGTAGCTCATACTTTCAGCTGTATTCTAACAAAGTGAAATCTCATCTTGCGATTTGATTTACTTTAGTCTGAACTAAAGTTCATTACTTACAGTTTTGCTTGTGTCAATATGTCAAAGATCTTCTTGCCTTAAAAGGCATAGTGGAGATTGTGGAGTTGAACCATTTTACTTGAGCCATCCCTATATATTATATAATGTATAAGAAATCCCAGTCTCCTTTATTTAATAAAACAGATGGTGCGTACAAGAAGAGAAGCGAACTTTTAAGTCATGTTCCTAAATCTTCATAGGAAATTCGTCTCTCCAGAAAGGAGGTGTTCCAGCCGCACCTTCCGGTACGGCTACCTTGTTACGACTTAGCCCCAATTACCAGTTTCGCCCTAGGCCGCTCCTTACGGTCACGGACTTTAGGCGCCCCCGGCTTTCATGGCTTGACGGGCGGTGTGTACAAGGCCCGGGAACGTATTCACCGCGCCATGGCTGATGCGCGATTACTAGCGAATCCAGCTTCGTGGGGTCGGGTTGCAGACCCCAGTCCGAACTGAGACAGGCTTTAAGGATTTGATCCGTTTTGCAAGGGACCGTCTCTCTGTACCTGCCATTGTAACACGTGTGTAGCCCCGGACGTAAGGGCCGTGCTGATTTGACGTCATCCCCACCTTCCTCACACCTTACGGTGGCAGTGTCCCCAGAGTGCCCAGCTTAACCTGATGGCAACTAAGGAGAGGGGTTGCGCTCGTTATGGCACTTAAGCCGACACCTCACGGCACGAGCTGACGACAACCATGCAGCACCTTCACAGAGACCCCGAAGGGCGTCATTGTCTCCAAATCCTTCCTCTGCAATTCAAGCCCGGGTAAGGTTCCTCGCGTATCATCGAATTAAACCACATGTTCCTCCGCTTGTGCGGGCCCCCGTCAATTCCTTTGAGTTTCACCGTTGCCGGCGTACTCCCCAGGTGGGATGCTTAATGCTTTCGCTTGGCCGCTGACCTATTCAGACCAACAGCGGGCATCCATCGTTTACCGTGCGGACTACCAGGGTATCTAATCCTGTTCGATACCCGCACTTTCGAGCTTCAGCGTCAGTTGCGCTCCAGTGAGCTGCCTTCGCAATCGGAGTTCTTCGTGATATCTAAGCATTTCACCGCTACACCACGAATTCCGCCCACTTTGTGCGTACTCAAGGAAACCAGTTCGCGCTGCAGTGCAGACGTTGAGCGTCTACATTTCACAACACGCTTAATCTCCGGCCTACGCTCCCTTTAAACCCAATAAATCCGGATAACGCCCGGACCTTCCGTATTACCGCGGCTGCTGGCACGGAATTAGCCGGTCCTTATTCATAAGGTACATGCAAAAAGTCTCACGAGACTCACTTTATTCCCTTATAAAAGCAGTTTACAACCCATAGGGCCGTCATCCTGCACGCTACTTGGCTGGTTCAGACTCTCGTCCATTGACCAATATTCCTCACTGCTGCCTCCCGTAGGAGTTTGGACCGTGTCTCAGTTCCAATGTGGGGGACCTTCCTCTCAGAACCCCTACTGATCGTTGCCTTGGTGGGCCGTTACCCCGCCAACAAGCTAATCAGACGCATCCCCATCCATCACCGATAAATCTTTAATCTCTTTCAGATGCCTTCTAGAGATATCATTGGGTATTAGTCTTACTTTCGCAAGGTTATCCCCAAGTGGTGGGCAGGTTGGATACGCGTTACTCACCCGTGCGCCGGTCGACGCCCATCAAAAGCAAGCTTTCGATGTCGTTTCCCCTCGACTTGCATGTGTTAAGCCTGTAGCTAGCGTTCATCCTGAGCCAGGATCAAACTCTCCATTGTAAAATATCATTTTTACCTTGCCTTACGGCTTGGTTTGTTTGTTGTCTGTACTTAGGACGAATATCCTTTTCGTTTATTGAAGCTTAGTAAACCTGACTTGTCAATTGCTTGACGGTTCGTTTCTTTTACCCAGTCAACTTTCTTATTTCTAAGAAGTTAACCGCTTCTTGTACTACTTGTCTGTTTATGTAAAATCTTTCAAAGAACTCTTTCTTTAATCGCTAAGAGAAAGTGTATTTCTCAAAAGCGAGTGCAAAAGTACTAACTATTTTTCATTCCACCAAATCTTTTCGCAAAAAAGTTGCTTTTTGGTAAGTATTTAACATTTATAAAGATTTTAGCATGACGATTTTTGCGTATACCTTATTATATATATGCATGCGTACGCTTGTGTGTATATGCGCTAGCGCGCGCACATGATAAAATTATGGTATAACTCAAATCATGCTTAGTTTTAGACAAAAATAGAAACAGAAAGATGAATTTTCCTCCGATATTTTTGTCTATTCACATATTTATATTACTTTTGCAGCAGAATTACATAAGAAGCATTAAAACAAGAACAAGCATCATGAAAAGATTTACGATTATCATTTCTTTCATTATGCTCACCTTCATGCCGCTCATGGCACAGGTGAAGCAGACCGTTGCCGTTCTCGGTGACTCGTATTCTACTTTCGAGGGGTTCATTCCTAAGGGTTATGCCACCTGGTACTCACCTACTGCTCCACCAGAAACTACAGATGTAAACAAGGTTGAGCAAACCTGGTGGTGGCAAGTTATCTCGGTAAAAAGATCTGCAACAAATATCAGGTTCCAGTCATTGCTCTTCATGATATTGACAAGAAAAACGGTCACCCTACTATCAAGGGAATGAAAAGTATTGCTGTCCAGATTCTGAAGGTTATAAAAAAGTAAAGAAATAATAAGGTTTAAATAGATAAATGATAGATTCAATACAAAACATTTTAGTTCAGGTTAGCGATTTCCTTTGGTCGTATATCATCATCACCGTCTTGATATGCTGTGCCCTGTTTTTCACTTGGCGTACTCGTTTCGTCCAGTTCCGCCTTATCAGAGAGATGATCAGGCTGCTGATTCATCCCGACAAGGTACAACCGGAAGAGATAGGACACGAAGAACTGTCGATGGAGATGAAAGTGGATGGCGAAATGAAACACATTTCTTCCTTCCAGGCATTTGTGGTAGCATTGGCTAGCCGTATTGGAACCGGTAACCTTGCCGGTGTGGCTACTGCTATCAGCATCGGTGGTCCGGGAGCCGTATTCTGGATGTGGATGCTGGCTTTACTGGGCTCTGCATCCGCTTTCATAGAATCAACTCTCGCCCAACTTTACAAGCGGAAAGGCAAAACATCTTTCTATGGCGGACCGGCCTATTATATGAAGTATGGTTTGGGAAAAGGATGGATGGGTATTCTTTTTGCAGTGCTGATGATCATTACCTTCGGCTTTGCCTATAATTCTGTGCAGAGCAATACTATCTGTCTGGCATGGCAGAAGGCTTTTGGCATAGAACCTGCCACCATGGGAATTGCCCTCACTGTGCTCACCCTGCTCATCATCTTCGGTGGCATCCATAGAGTGGCTAAGTTCTCTTCTACCGTGGTTCCTGTGATGGCTGTCATTTATCTTCTGATAGCTGTAGGTGTTGTTGTTTGGAATATCACCAGTCTGCCAAAGGTTCTGCTTACCATTGTTGAGAATGCTTTCGGATTCAATCAGGCTGCTGGCGGAGTTCTAGGCGTTACTGTGATACAGGGTATCAAGCGAGGTCTGTTCAGTAATGAGGCAGGTGAAGGTAGTGCACCGAATGCAGCTGCGGTAGCTACAGTCAGTCATCCTGTAAAACAGGGATTGATACAGGCTCTGGGTGTTTTTACAGATACGCTGGTGGTATGTTCCTGCACTGCATTCATCATCCTGGTGAGCGGTGTGGATCTTACGGCTTCAAATGGTATTCAACTCACCCAGGATGCCCTGACCCACGAAATCGGAAACATCGGCAATCCGTTTGTTGCGGTAATGATATGGCTGTTTGCCTTTAGCAGCATCATCGGCAATTATTATTATGGAGAAACCAACGTGAGATATATCAGGGACTCCAAGCTGGGTGTATTTGTCTATCGTCTTGCTGTAGCAGCAATGGTGATGGTCGGAGCTGTAGTATCTCTGGATTTTGCATGGAGTTTTGCAGATATCACGATGGCTCTTCTCACCCTCTGCAATCTCGCAGCCATCGTCCTGCTTTCCCGTCAGGCCGTCTTCCTGTTGAAAGACTATCGCCAACAGAAGAAGGAAGGTAAGAATCCTGTATTCACCAAGGATAAGATGCCAGAGATTGCAGATAAACTGGAGGCATGGTAAATAACAATGATGGATTTTCATTTCGCGAAGATCTATCCTTCATACAATTCATCAACAAAATTCCCCGATACGAATCCTACAGGAATACTGAGGATTCATATCGGGGATTTTTTTTATGCACTAAACTATTTTATTTCTTATAGTAATCGAACAGGAAAGCATCAAGATAAAGAGGATCCCATAGCTTTGTGTTATGAAACCCTCCCCTACTCTACTTAGAGTATCATTTCTTCATATTCCAGTCCGAAGACATCCGCTACGGCCTTGAATACCACCTTTCCATTTACGATATTCAAACCCCTATACAGGGCTTTATCCTCCTTGCAGGCCTTTCGCCAACCCTTATCAGCAAGCGCCAATGCATATTTCAGCGTAGCATTGGTCAAGGCTGTAGTAGAGGTATTCGGCACAGCACCAGGAATATTAGCTACTGCATAATGAACGATTCCATCGACCATATATGTCGGATCAGAATGTGTGGTTGGATGCGATGTCTCGAAACAGCCACCCTGATCAATTGCTACATCAACAAGTACTGTTCCTGGTTCCATCAATTTCAACATATCTTTCGTGATAAGATGCGGCGCCTTATCACCTGGTACGAGCACACTACCCACAACGATATCCACATCTGTCAATTCTCTACGAATATTATGCTCGTTGGAATAGAGCGTGTGTACATTGATAGGCAGCTCCATCTCTAACTGACGAAGACGAGGCAAACTGATATCTGTAATCCATACATCAGCTCCCATTCCTGCAGCCATTCTTGCTGCAGCTTCTCCTACGGTTCCGCCGCCCAATACCAAAACCTTGACGCGGTTCACACCAGGTACACCACTCATCAGTTTTCCTTTTCCTCCCTTTGCCTTCTGCAGATAAAAAGCACCATTAATAATGGCCATTCTTCCAGCTACTTCACTCATCGGAATGAGTAAAGGCAAATGGTGGTTATCTGTCTCCACAGTCTCGTAAGCCAGACAGACAGCACCACTCTTGAGCATGGCATCGGTAAGTTCCTTGTCACAGGCAAAATGGAAATAAGTGAATACAAGCTGGTCTTGATGGATAAGTGGATATTCCTCAGCGATAGGCTCTTTCACCTTTACTATCATTTCCGCCTCACGATATACACTCTGAATGTCGGATAAGATTATAGCTCCTACCTTTTCATACGCTTCATCAGCAAATCCGCTGTTCTCTCCAGCCGTATGCTGAACCATCACTTCGTGACCATGTCGAATGAATTCTGCTACTCCTGCTGGTGTCATTCCAACACGGTTCTCATTATTCTTAATCTCTTTTGGAATACCAATTTTCATGATGTTATAGTTTTAAAGGTTCGACATCAGTTTAACTCTGTAAAGATACTGAAAATTTCAATAGGTTGTATGCACTTAGAGGAAAAATTAACATATCTTATATAAACTATTCCTGTTGAATATACGTATTTTAGTTTATTAGGCAATTAGATTAAACGAACATTCTAAATTTATACATGATAGATATTCTGCAAAAAGGATAATTAAAATGCTGAATTATAAAGTGTTAACATGTTAGGTTTATAATATACATGTCTATCTCGCCAATCATTAGATTATTATAATTGCTGGCAGTTAGTATACTTGTTTAAACGTATTTTTGTATTTTCATCTATCCTAACATACGGCTTAACGTATATTAGTTTATATGGCTATATATAAATAGGTTTATTCATATATCAGAATAATCATTTATTAGCATAATCGTTTATTAGTATAATAGTCTATACAAATATATGTTTAATAGAATATTCATATATAAGTTTAATTAATTTGTCCGTCTATTAGGATATCTGTATTTTCGTTTAGTAGCATATTCGAAGTGATGCTTATTCTTCATGAAGATTGTTAGAAAAGTATAAAAAAAAGGATATTTACAAAGAAATAGGAAGATAAATTCTTTTATATCAACTATTTTGGCTATTTTTGCAACCGATATTAGAACTAAAGAACATTAGATAATCCAGAAATAAGACTTTTAGTCTTCCCGAACGAAAGAATATAAGTCAATTAGTTTATTCTAATTGCCAGCAATTCTAATATATGTAAATTGTATTAAACAATAACGTGAAATAAGGAAAAAAGAAATATGAAACATGAACTACAGGAAATTGTTGCAGTAGTGAACAACAAGGGTGGAGTAGGCAAGACGGCTACTGTGCAGTCTCTGGCTTCTGGCATAGTCCGGTTGAATCACAATCTCAGGGTTCTGGTAATAGACTTAGACCCACAATGCAACCTCTCTTCGCTTTTCGGAGTGAGAGATAACGAATATGATAACATATACAACGCTATGTGCAAACAGAGTGGTGTGCCAGTCTACAAATGTAAAAATGGAGTATATGCAGTTCCAGGATCTGCTCAGATGGAAAATATAGAACAACACCTTCCAGGAGGCCCTTCACTGAGAGAACAGATGAAGAGCTACACGGTATTACTGGGATGCTTGCAAGACAACGATTGCCATGACATGACAGGAGAAGGACTGAAAAACGTATTTGATGATTTCGACTACATTTTCATCGACTGTCCTCCAGCACTTTCCAAGAACACTTATAATGCTTTGGTTGCAGCAAGCAAGATTTTGATTCCTGTACAGATGGAAGCATTATCTGTCAAGGGAGTAAGTGAAGTACTCAGCGTAATGGATGAAGTGAAAGAGTTCCACATGAACGATAATTTGGAATTACTTGGACTCCTGCCAGTTATGGTAGATGAACGAACCAAGATTACTAAGCAGTTGAGCAAACTTTTAGGCGAAAAACATGGCGACTTAATTCTGCCTTGCCGTATCCGACGCTCTGTAAAGTTCCTGGAAGCTCAGGCACACGGACAAAGCATATTTGAATATGCACCTTACTCAAGTACAGGTATCGATTACGAAATTGCTATCAAGCGCATGTTCAACATCAAAATCTAATCTTGGTAGGGTAGGTTGAAACATGTAATAAAAAACAAAAGAAGATAAACTTATAAAATATAAGAATTATGGCTGTAGCAAAAAGAAATTTAGAAGAAATTGGTGAGTCTCTTGAAAATATGGGTATGAACGACCGACCAAGTTTATTAAACACAGAAATGGCAAAAAGCGAAGAGGATAAAAATATATCTAAAGGTGGTCGCAAGAGAAAAAGTTACTGGACTGCAGAGGAAAGACGCACTAGAACGAGTGTGGCTACATATCTTAACAAGGAAGAACTCCTTCTCCTGAAGATGAAATGCCTCTCAGATGATATCCCACAGGAAAACCTGCTCTACAATATCCTGATGGATTACTTGAAAAAGTAAGCAAACAAAAAGTAGTTATTAAAAGGGTGAAAACCACAAAACTGTTTACCTAAAAAAGCGCTAAGCTTAAAAATAAGGTATAAGTTCCTACAAAAACCACATTTTTGTTTACCAAAAGAATGATAATTATAGATTATTCTTTATAATAAATTATATATATCTTATTTATTACAGAGAGTATAATAGCTTGATTAATAATAAGTTATATTTGAAATGGTAAATAGAAAAGTGGTTTTAGGTAAATAGGAATATGGTTTATGGTAAATAGCTTGGTGGTTTCGGGTAAATATTTATGTGGTTTTAAGTAAATAAAAAAGTGGTTTTAGGTAAACAACTTTGTGGTTTTTATATGAGTGAACCAAAAGGAAACAAGAATCTGGTGTGGATTAATACACCTTTTTCGCTGACAAAATTGGATAAGCAATATACATTATTGCAACAAAACATATTGATGGTTGCAAGTACCCATCTGCAGAAGTATGTTGAAGAGTATTTTACCGAGAAGAGAGTGCTTGGAGATGCACGCTCCGACTATCTTTTCGAGAAAGGAATAGAGCATGCTGTTATGGAGATTCCGCCCATCAAAATAGACATCAAGGATTTTCAGGTATCAACGGAGTTTCATAATTATAAGAATCTGCGTGATACGCTGAAGAACGATATCCTCAACCTGTCGGTGCGTGTAAAGACGGATAGCAAGACAGAGAAGATACAGCACGTATTTTCAAACATCGAGATTCCGACAACGCAGAAAGGCTATACAAAGAGCGATGGTGAGAAAGTAGAACGCATCAAGGGTGAAGTAATACTTGAGATAGATCCAAAACTCACTATGAGCCTTTTTGATATGCGTCAGGGATATATTCACCATATCTCCATGATTGCTAAATATTCCAAGAAGGTGAATACACCTCGACTCTATATATATCTGCTTCGCCAGATGGGACTAGACAAGAGCTTGGATGTTAAGGTTGAGTTTTTGCCGATGAAACAGTATTTGGGTCTGGTAGAACTTGATGAACATGGCAATATTCTGCTTGACGACAAGGGGGAGCCTGTGATGAATAAATATCCTAAATTCTCGCAATTCAGAAAACAGGTACTCGATGTGGTAAGGGAAGATCTCAACAGAATGGCTAGTCGCAGTGAGACAGATATCGTATTTGATGAATTTTCTGAAGAAGACTTTATTTATCGGAACGGAAAGCATAAGGGTGATCCTGAATATGTTATCTTCCATATCAAGCGGACGGATGTAGGTATCAATCATATCGGAGATAAAGATGCAGATATTGCTCGTCGTCTGAATGAAAAAATAAACCGTAATAGGGGAAAGAAAACATCTGATGATGCCATACAGCAGGGAGATCTTTTTGCGCATGTATATCAGAATCCTGACAAGAAGATAGAAGTAGACACGACTCAAGGTTTTGAGCAATGGAATCAGTTTATTTCGATGGTACAGGATACCAGTCAGCAAGCCCTGTTGGGCAGATGTAAATTCATAGGAATCAAGAATGACAGATTCTGTATCGCTGCTAGTGATGATGATTTTGCTGCTTTGAAAACATCGGGTCTTGAAAGGCTGGCACAAGAATTTTTTGACTGTGTCGGTTCATTCATGCCTGTATTCTATAGAGGCTGAGCAGAACAAGAAAGCAGAAGAGGAAGTAGGGGAGTACCGTACTTCCTCTTTTGATAGTATGCTCGGCATGAGCATTGTCTAATGGGTGCAAGTCCCTAGTAAGCCCTAATAGCGGGAATTACCTAGCCAATGGCAAGGGTGTCCATCGTGAGTTGGAATCTGAAAGAAGCGGCAAACATCTGACCTAACGTACAGAAACTTCATACAAGGCATATGACCGTGGATTAGATTGCTATACAAATCAAAGTCCCATAGCTATTCGGAACGGTTGGTGTAAATGAAGTGGGTATAAGATGGAAAGACAATGCCCTTATCCGAGGAGGTCTCACGGACTTGTCGAACAGCTATGTTGCGAAAGGCAAGGAGTAAAGCTAGCCGTGAGAAGTCAGCAGATGTCATAGTAGTGTGCTTTTCGATATAGCGCATGAAGGACAGAACCTATATTAAACGATAGTAATTGAAACATACCTTATGAAAGTAAGAACGCAGAAAACATTGGCAAAGTTAATGGCTGCCCCAAAGAGCTAGGGCGGAATCCGAATGGTATGGGGGAGCGCAGACTTTCATGTGAATGTGTGAAGACAACATCGTGGAAGTACCATTCGACAAGGAGCACTTGTTGGAGCGAATCCTTAGTCCCGATAACCTGAACCAAGCCTACAAAGCGGTGGTTCGCAACAAGGGATGCGGCGGTATCGACAAGATGTCTTGTGAGGAACTCCTCCCTTGGCTCTTGGCTAACAAGGATTCTCTGATACGTTCCTTGCAGGACGGCTCATACCGTCCGAACCCAGTCCGTCGAGTAGAGATACCGAAGGACAATGGCAAGAAGCGCCTGTTGGGCATCCCCACCGTGGTTGACCGATTGGTGCAACAAGCCATCAACCAAACCTTGACCCCCATCTATGAGCGATAGTTCTCGTCACGAAGTTACGGCTTCCGCCCAAGGCGAGGATGCCACGATGCACTTAGGGGAGCGCAGAAGATAATCGACAATGGCTATATATACGTTGTCGATTTAGACTTGGAACGCTTCTTCGACACGGTGAGTCATAGCAAACTCATAGAAATCCTAAGCCGAACCATCAAGGATGGGAGGGTTGTCAGCCTTATACACAAATATCTTCGCAGCGGTGTGATAAACAAGGGCTTGTTCGAGGCAAGTGAGGAGGGAACTCCCCAAGGAGGACCGTTGAGTCCACTGCTGAGCAACATCATGCTCAACGAGTTGGACAAGGAACTCGAACGCAGAGGTCTCCCCTTTGTTCGTTATGCCGATGACTCAATGATATTTTGTAAGTCCAAGCGAGCGGCAATGCGAGTCAAGGAGTCCATCACCAAGTTCATAGAAGGTAAACTATACCTCAAGGTGAACAAGGAGAAGACGGTCGTCTCGTATGTGCGTGGTGTGAAATACCTCGGCTACTCCTTCTATGTATCCAAAGGCAAATGCCAACTGACTGTGCATCCCAAATCCAAAGCAAAGATGAAAGCCAAACTAAAGGAACTTACGAATCGGAGCAATGGATGGGGATATGAAAAATGGAAGCAAAAGCTAGAGGAATACATACGAGGATGGGTGGGGTACTATCATCTTGCAAATATGAAGCAACTGCTCCTTGAAACGGACAAATGGCTGCGCAGACGAATACGCATGTGTATATGGAAGTCTTGGAAGAGAGTCAAGACGAGGATTGCCAACCTCGTAAGGTGTGGTATAGATAAATACCAAGCCTATATGTGGGGCAACAGCCGTCTTGGGTATTGGCGTGTAGCAGACAGTCCTATTTTGAAAATGGCTATCAGCAATGATAGTCTTCGTAAGACAGGGTATGTCACGCTGATGGGTTCGTATCTCGAATGGCACCCAAAGTAGGAACCGCCGTATGCGGAACCGCACGTACGGTGGTGTGGGAGGTCGGTGAATGCGAAAGTAGGAGGTAAATGCCTCTTATGAGTAACATTTACCTCCTACCCGATTGTAAAACCACATTTCTGTTTACCTGCTTTTAAGAATGGCTTATCATCATAACCACAAAACTGTTTACCTGAAATGTCATGTATATAATTCATTCCATTTTGAGGTTATATTAATTATTTACCAAATCCCATGTTATAATTTGATATGTAATAAGTTATATCATTTTTATATCAGTCTTTTATTCTTAGGTAAACAGTTTTGTGGTTTCTGGTAAACAAAATAGTGGTTTCTGGTAAACAGTTTTGTGGTTTTTATCTTGACAAGATACTATTTTTTATCTTATTCTATTTGAAATCAGGCACCTGAATACAATTTGAATATGTGTATAACTATCAGTATATTAGTATGTTATGTAAAACGACTAAAGGAGTTGTCTAGACTTTTTGATTTTTTCTTTGGTTCTTCTCAAATTTTGGTACATTTATGTATCTAAGTTTGAGGAGACCTTTATCTGCAAAAGAGAAATCGATGCTCTTCCACCCATAATTCGCTTTGCGGTCTTTATCTTGTTGACCGAACCTTCAAGGATTCCATTGTTCAATTTGCTAGCAATAGAATTATTGATGGCGGAATAGTCCTTAATCAGTCCTTTGGCAAACTTTTCCATTTTCTCATTACCACATCCTATGACCATGTTAATCCATTTGTACAAGTTCATTTTGACCTCTCCGCTCAAAATGCCTTGAAATGTTGTTATATAATAGGCTAAATCGGTAACATGCGAGTCCTGCAGAAACAATCTGACAGTCTCCGTCTTGGTTTTCCTGTTGAAGTGAACTATTGAATTCCAAAGGTCATACTCTTCGTTCCTGATAGTTGCCTTTGCAAGAAATGCCTTGTAGGCATCATCGTATGCCTTCCAGTCTTCCTTCCATTTTCCTCTCAGTAGAAAAAGAAGTCTTTTCAGTATTTCTTTCTTCTCTGTAGAATGTAACCCCTTGGTAACCACAGAGTAATCCAATGACTTTTTACAGAGAATCCTATTTGTAATAGATTCTATGGCTTTGTAAGCCCTTAGTTGCGTTGGGTTGAGCAAGTCCTCATATTTGGTGTTCCTTAGCTTTCCCATCTTAAATCCATCAAACCCTGTTTTGTCATGGATTTCACTCAAAGTCAGTCCTTGCCTTGCATAAAGATCCATGAAAGTGTTCCATTCAGTCATTTTCTTGATTCTTCTTGCATCCTTGCACATCGATTCCAAGACTGCATATATGCTGTTATAAAGCCAACCTCTACTTATTTGTGGCTTAATGGGACCAACTAGACCTTGAGTCAGCAACTCCATTCTCTTATGCAAAAACTCCTGCAGAATCTTTGGAAAGACTGCGCTCGTCAAGTCTTCAATGACATGGAATTTGTCTGTGATAGCATGTGCTGATGGGGCTCCTTGCTTGATAGCCTTAATGAAGCATCGTCCCCTATCACGAGTGATAGTATTGACTTTCTTGTATTGTTTCAAGACATTTGCCACAATCGAAGAATCTCTAGAGTCTATCAGTTCCAAAATCTCGCCTGTGTCATGGTCTACGATAACACTGCCATAGGTATGTCTCTTTCTCTTGGCAAAGTCATCTATGCCTATATTCCTGGCAGTCCTGTCTGGAAGTCTTTGGATCTTTTCAAATGATTTATGCAAGTATTTGGACAGCAAGTGATTCCCATCTTTCTCATGACCTTGGAGGTCGACACAGATGACATATGTATATGAAGCAGGTTCATCAACTCTATGCATCTTACACTGAATCTTGCATATTTGTTTAGCCACTTCGTCTGTTGCTCTACAAATATATGTTTATCAGACTGGCAGTAAAACGGCGCATGTAAAGGGTGAGAACAAACCGTTTACACCCTAAAGGACACATCGTGACCGTTCTCTTTGCCAGCCACGGGTATGAGTGGTTTTCTTGCCACAACGGTCGCAGAAGGCATGGGTAGCCGTACTCACGAGAACCATTTTGAGTTCCGTGGAAGAGAAGTCACAACTTGCGATAAAAAAGCCATCTATGGCAGGAAAAATGTCCATAAGAAGTTTTTCTCCGACCGTAGAAGCATTTATATCGGATTTTATTTGGTTGTTTCTTATCTTTTTTATAATTTTGCATCTGTTAGCGATTGTATCCATTGTAAGTCATATTTTATGATCACTTTAAACTTACATATTTTTGGAGACAATCGCTAATTTTTTATATTAAACTTTCTCAAAAATATTGCTCCTTCATATAAAATATGGGGCTTTGTACTAAAATTTGAGAAGAACCTTTTCTTTAGTAGCAACTGAATAAGAAATTAAAAACCACAAAACTGTTTACCTGGCAGAACGTTCATCGATTTTTCTCATAAACCACATTTCTGTTTACCTGTTTTTCTCATGAATTTTACTAGGTAAAAACCACATTTCAATTTACCTAAAAAGGAGCAACTGCTTTTTACTAGGATAGGTAAACAGTTTTGTGGTTTCTGGTAAACAGAATAGTGGTTTAGGTAAACAAAAATGTGGTTTGTGTTACAAAATGCAGTGATTTTTGGTAAACAACTTTGTGGTTTATGCGTAGTTTTATGATTTTAGGTAAACAGAAATGTGGTTTTATCCTTATAGAGAATCAAATTCTTAATTGCCTAATTGTAGAATTGACTAATTGTCGGAAAAACGACAAGTAAGTTTCTTTTTTAGGTTATTATTTTGTCATTGAACTGCTTTCAAGTAAGTTCTCACCGCATTCACAAGTTCTATGATGGTTATACCAGTCATGGCCCAACGTGAAGCCAGAACCATCAACTTTTGAGGTCAGGAATGAACCGTTTGCGCCTGATGGAAAACTCTTGCAAACTTTCAAGAAAAAAGTGACTCTGAAAGGCGAAACCAGGCGCATGGAATTACAGTCTAAGCTCATCAGTAATTCTGAGCTTTGGACTCCGGAGACACTTATATTATATAAGGTGGTAACTTCGCTTGTCGACACAAAAACAAGAAAAGCCATTGACGAGAAATCCCATAAGGTAGGATTCCGCTGGTTTTCATTCGATGGCGAGAAGGGATTCTGTTTGAATGGGAAGTCTTACAAGTTGCGTGGTTTCAACCGTCATCAGGATCAGGCACCTGTAGGTGTAGCCCCGCACCGTCGCGACATCCGTCTGTTGAAGGAAATGGGCAGCAATTATATCCGTATCTCCCATTATCCACAAGATGATGCTCTCCTGGATACCTGTGATGAGCTTGGTTTGTTGGCTTGGGAGGAAATTCCTATAATAGATCTTGTGCCCGACACTCCAGGCTATGCAGATAATTGCGAGCGTAATCTGCGGGAAATGATCCGGCAACACTTTAACCATCCGAGTATTATCAACTGGGGCTACATGAATGAAATACTGCTCTGCACTCCATGACCTGCACGAAAGAATGGCCAGCTTTCAAGGAGCGTACATTAGCACTTGCTGAGCGGTTGGAAAAGGTTCTGAAGAAAGAAGATGCTACGCGAAAGAGTGTGATGGCTTTCAATATGACAATGTTTATAACGAAATAGGCTTGAACCTCGTAGATGTGGTAGGTTGGAATCTTTATCATGGCTTGTACGAGGGAGAGTTGAATGGTTTCGACCGCTGGTGCGAAGACCAGTACAAGAACTATCATAGGAAGCCGATGATCATCTCGGAGTGGGGAGCCGGAAGTGGAACTTTTCGTCAATGGCAAGAGCTGTGGAAAGAAGAATGTAGAAAATTGCCTTGCAGTCTTTGATGTAGTATTGCCTTTCGGAAGTTCAACGTTAGAAGCAAAAGGTTTTGGTGAGAAGCTCACTGGCGATGCTGGCAGGAAAGATGGTAATACAGAAGATGTGATGAATATCTGGTACAATCCACTGCCAGACCAAGCCTATAAGGCAGGCTCATGGGGATATATAGGAGGAGAAAACAAAAGTACCACATCTGAGATACAGAATACGATTGATGGACCTATTTATCAGATTGGCGTAAAGGCGACTTGGAATATAAGATAGATGCACCAAAAGGCGAATATCAAGTGGAATTGTTGATGGCTGATGTTACTAAGCCAGCAACCCAGTTGCCTAATCTTCTTGCCAGAAGCAATGGAGAAGCTTCATCTAAAGATGCAAGATTTGATGTCAGCATAAATGGAGAAATCAAGGAGACAGATTTCACTCCTACCGATGGACGCCATTATTGCACAGCCTTCAAGCCCAAGTCGATGCCGACACTCAGATTGGTTTTCTCCAAGTCCTTGACCTCAACCTGCGCCCTCGATCGGATCCGACGATTGAGGGCGCAGGTTTTTATCTGTATATTTGTTAACTGCCTTATTATTAGTAATATATGTATCTTATCCGTGTTTTGCAAATGTTAATTTCAAAGGTATATCGAATCGTGATACATTTTTATTTCAAAATTTTATACTTTTGCAGCGGTTTATAATTAATTAGAAATAATATGAAGATAAAAAATCATTTATTGGGTATGATGGCTATAGCATCTCTCCTGGCCAGACGCAATAGCCATCCGAAGTTTCAAACATCGGTAGATGTTGTAGAAGGCTGCAAGAAGGAGCTTGTTGCCTTGAAGGGAAAAATGAAAATGTCGATGGACCAATTTGTAAGACCACCTTGAAGGTATGTGTTGGTTTATATGATTCTGTCGGGAAGAAAGTAGTATCCTTTCTTTCGTGGTACTACGAAAAGATGAAAACTAGCATCAGCGCAAGAAAACTTTTTACACTTATTTTAGTGATGGTTCTTTTGGCTGTTCAGTATGTTGATTACGAAACAACCCTCTCTGCAGTTAGAGCAAATCATTTGATTGGAGAAGCTTCTTCATTCTTGAAAATGGATAAAGCCGGAATGGGCAGTTGTCTTTGGAATGCGTGGGAGAAAAATCTACTTTTTCTCCCATCGCAAACTCCTTACAATTTGATAATGGTAAATCTGTTATGTACCTTTCTGCTTTTCAACTATCGTATAGCTGAGAATGTTCTTACTTGTTTGAATCAGAAGAAGATTATATTTTCATTATCGGCAGCTGTTTCTGTTACTCTCATTCTGATAGATGGAAGGCTCCTGATTGGTTCCGAATGCATTGGGCGCAGGAGCTATTTTTCCAAAGTTCGTAGGACATGGACAGGGTGGTTCTAAAGAATCTCTCAGACACGTTGTAAGAGAGTTTCGAGAATGGAACGAGATTTATCGAAATGCAGCGTGATATGTTCATGTTACATTTATTTATTATCATTTTAATATGTAAATATTTAGTCATTTTATGGAACACCAAAATAAAACAAGATTCAGAGACATCATTAATGCAAAAAATGCTCAAAGCAACGTTATCGAAACTAGGCTTCCAATCGAAAAGAAATACTCAATACATATTCCTTTTGAGGTAATGGACTTTTTGGGCAATGATTACGTAATAGTGAGTCCAAAGCGTTTTCGAGAATCAAGGCTTTTAGATATTTGCTATCCCGGCATATTGATGGTCTTGAAAAAGGAGAACTGAAACGCAACTACATTTCTCAACTTTGCAAAGACTGGAAATGGACTCGTCCGACAGTTGTCTCTTTTTTGAAGTCTCTTCAACAAATGAATGTAATCGATATCAAACAGATTCTCTCGGCTAAAATGGTCTCAGTAAATCCGACCATTATAGTTATGAGTCTTAGTAAAGAAGAACTTGACAAGATGGCTCAGAGAAAGCTTTTACAGCTCCCTTCGCCCTTGCCACATATCTCTTCTGGAAAAACAAAGTTATTCACATAACAAATTAAGTATAATTTCAAAGTAAGGTTCTTTTACAAATGCGCTTGCGCATGAGAGGGGAATGTACTACATCCCTGTAGCCTAATACGGGGTTTTAGAAAAACACCCTGAAATCCCCAAAAACGTTAAGTAAAACGTTTTGACATTCGTGCGGCAAGCCGTGGGGGTATTAGGCTCAGGGAATACTTCCCTAAGAACCTTTCTTTTTAAAATAGATAATCATGAGCGGAGCAAAAAACGTTATTGATATGAGACCCAGTAAAGGGTTCTCGTCTTCACAAGGCAACGAACACCTTCGCCGTTTAGATGATTGCGAAAGGGCGCAGAAAGCCAGATGGAATTATGACCCTTCAAGAGAACATCTGAACTTCGAAGTGGGTAAAGGTGGGGTAGTGACAGAAGTAAATAAGTTCAAAACCATCAACCAGAGAATACAGAAAAATTTGGATTCACGTGGCATTGTAAACCCCAACAAAAAATACATTGACCAGGGACTGGATCCAAAGTACAGGACTGTCGCAAACTTTATCTTGGGTGGCAACCGAGAGGTAATGAGAAACCTGGCTTTTGGTAATCAGGAGGTGGATTGGGAACATGGAGCCGACAATTCTGACTTGAAGAGAATGCCGGAAATTGAAGCATGGGCAAAAGATGCGTATGTCTTCATGTGTAAAAAATTCGGAGAACAGAACATAGCTGCTTTTGTCGTTCATCTGGACGAAGCGAACCCACACGTACATTGTACGGTTTTGCCTCTTACGGAGAAAAATAGATTCTCTTTCAAAAAGATATTTACTAAAGGTGTTAATACTAGAGAAGCTTTAGTAGAGTACATGGAGTCTCTTCATACCGAATATGCAGAAGAGGTAGGTTTGAAGTATGGTATGGAGAGAGGGGATAGTATCAAGGAAACCGGTGCTGTTCATCGTACTACAGAAGAGTATCGCAGGAAACTCTGGAAGGATGCTCAGGAGAAGGAAGAAGAGGTTCGAGAAAACATCAAAACCATCGAACAGCAAAATTCAACGATTACCAATCAGCGTGGAATTATTGCTTCACTTAGCAGGGAAATCAAGCACTCTGCTGCTCGTCTGAAGGCTTTAGCTACGATGATCAAGAACCTTGAAACTCATAAGGCAGACCTAGAACAGGAGATTAAAAAGTTCAATAGAGACCTTGCTGCAGGAAAGATTTCTAAGGAAGAGGCAGACCGCAAACTTTCAAAAATTAATGCCGAAATCAAGAAAACAGAAGAGAAAATAATTGACAAGGCAGATAAGCTAAAAGTTGCAGAAAGCAAGCTCCATGATGCGGAACAACGGAAGGCAGAATTGGAAGCAAAAGCCCATGAAGCCGAAGAAAAGAGAAGTTCAGAAGAACAGAAAACTGCTTTGGCTGTAGAAAAAACGGCAAAGGCAGAAGGTAAATATCAGGTGATTAAAGCGAAATACAAAGAGATTGCTCCGAAAGTGAATCTTAAAGTCAGCCATGAATTTGGCTCACTCGGTTTTCACATGGCAGCACTTGATATGAAAAGTCGTCTATCTAAATATGGTGAACTTCGAAACTCTTTATCTCCGAGCCAAAGAGATTTCTTGGATAGGACAGTTGGCGAAATATTCGATGGCTCACTTATCGAAAATGTAGCAGAAAATTCTGCAAATCTATGTTCGGTTGCAGCATCCTTATATTTGGGTTATCTGAATGCAGCTACAAGGATAGCTCAAAGCTGCGGTGGCGGTGGAGGACCAGGAACCGGATGGGGTAAACGAGACGATGAAAATGATATGGACTTCAGAAGGAGGTGTTTCGGCATGGCAATGAAGATGATGAAGCCGGGACGTCAGCAGCGTCTCAAACGTTAGTTGTTGCTAGGGGGTGTAATTTAAACTGTGTCAAGGTTTGTTCTTAACTGTTGCTACAGTATTATATAATAGTGCCAAGAAAGCCCAATGGTCTTTTTGCCTTTGGATTTTCTTGGCACAAAATTTAGCCTTAATCTGTTTCCTTATGTTTATGTAAACGGCTAATTATCTTGTAGCCTCTTCCGTATCTTTTGCCTTTTATTCCAATCAGTCCACCATTATAATAATTCAGAACTTCATTTTTATGGAGTCTTGATAGGGTGGTGTTGAAACAGTTTATCTTGAGAGTAGGATAGAGTTGCATAGTCTTATCAATAAGACTCTCTTTGGTTTGCGGGAGGGACTCCTCTGTTAAGACTTTTACCATCGTAGATGCCAAAGAAGGTTTGGAATTATCTTTCAGGATAGTCTTTTCTTTTTCCTTCTTCTCCTTCTTCTTTTTCTTATGGTTATCTACAGTTGGAGTGGCGGTCTTTTTCTCTTCCTTCTTTGCCTGTTTGGCAAAGGATTCCGCATTGATGTCAAGCTTCAGTCCTAGAATTTCCGAAATGATGTTCTTGAGGACATAGATGAACAACTCGCTGTCTTCACTCTTGAGTGAGGTCTCTTGTTTCCAGTAGCGACTCTTGAAAGCAAGTTGGGTCAACTCTTCAATCTCCTGTTCAGAAATATCTTCTTTGTTAGCGAGACGTGTATTGGCCACATTGAGGAATGAAGCAAAGGAAAAGGTGGAGAATTGACTTGGAATTACGTATGTGAAAATATGATTGTTTTCTCCCTTTGCTGAAGGATGTTTAAGATTAAGCATACTCATCCCTTTTACCAGAGCAATTAAAAAAGCCATGCTGGCGTATGAGAGATTTGTATTTTCAACCTCACAGATTCCTTTATAGTCGAGGTTCTTATCCGAGATAAAGTTCATGGTAAAAATACCATAGTTAGTCCATTCTGTAGAATGGAGCAACTGCTGGAGTGTGGAATCTTCTGGTGCACCCAAGCCTCTGTTAACGCTATCTATATAGCGACGCATTGTTTCTACTTCTTCCCATTGGAGAAGTGAATCATCTCCCGGCTCATTGTTTCTGATGCAGCCGATGGTTCCCAGTCTGATAACATCAGCAGAAGTTGAAGTTCGCAGGTGATTTGCGAGCTTGGCAAATAAATTAGGCATCCAGTCGAAATCATCAACCGGCGAATCTATATAGTCTTCCTGATAGTAATTGTTATCAGTAAAATCTAAATCTTGATACATGCTATATTTTGTAAAAATATTGAATTCAAATCTTTCATTTGCAAAGGTAAGAAAAAATATTCTATTCTCCAAATTTTTGGCTAACTATTTGAACATCAGAGTATATTTTATGGTTTTGTTTGCTGAAAAATCACAAAAATGGTCTTACTTGTAAAACAGACGTAAGCGTCTCCGCGTTTATACCTTGCATAATTCAAAAAAAAGCAGTAACAGCTGATTAAACTAATGCTGTTGCTGCTTTTTCCATCGGTCAGGAAGTAAGTCTCTATATTTTTCCCATGGAGTATTTGGTTGCCATTCTGCAGTCTTTTCTATTACGTCGCATATGTATTCAAACAGATTGATGCCATTCAGTCTGCATGAGATGGCGATGGAATATAGGATAGCCGCACGTCCTGCTCCTTCGTGCGAGCCAAAGAACATTGAGTTTCTTCTTGATAGTGATATGTACCTCTGGATTCTCTCAATATAGTTGTTATCGAGAGCCGTATCACCTCTTTTGAAGATGTCACAAATGGCATTATATTCATTAAGGGCATAGCCGACCGCCTGCGCCAAGGTAGACTTGGGCAGCAAATCTTTCCTGGAAGATATTTCCTCCAGTTTCTCCAATAAATCCTGCAAAATGTCCGGTGCATATGACTGCCGATAGGCTAGATGGTCTTCAACGGTCCATCCATTTACCCCAACCTTATGTTTTTTGTCTTCTCGATAAAATCTGTTGAGGATATCTACGACTTCCTGAGCATCCTTGTCTTCCTTGCCGCAGTCGATGAAATCTCTCTTGACATGCTGTAGGCAGGCGATTCTCATAATGTCAGGATAAGCATCCGACTCCAGTTTCCGGTAAGGAGCATATGCATTACTCTGTATTGTACCTTTATAAACAGAGAATACGTTAAGTATAACCTGCTCTGAACGTGATCCATCCTCATATACAAAGAAGACAAGTCCCAGTTTAGGCGCACTTACAGCCCAGAGGTAGCCTTTCTTCGAACCCTTGTCCGTAGGCTTTATCTTGGCTAACAGTACTTTATGATAAGTCTCGTCTGCCGTAACATAATCCTGCTGCAGCACTATTTGACAGATAGCCTTGTAAAAGTTTCCCAGAACATCGGCACTTCTGGCAATCAGCTTGTTTGCCGTGGCCTTCCTTCCTCAAATATAAAGTATATTGATAATCAGTTAGTTACTGTTATCAAGATACAAATGATATGCAAATGTAAGTATAAAACCATATAGAAAAAGTACAAATGGACATTACTTTGTATGATAACATCCTTTTCTACAGATTAAGGGTTAACACAATGTTATACTACTGATATTCAGCATATTGAAGCTGTTCTTCCTTGCATTCAACAAAGAGTGTTAAATTATATTAAATCCTACAGGGCAATTATGATTCGTGCAAAGATAATATTTTGCAGTCAAAGGAAGAAAGACTTCTTGAACCACTTCTATGGTTCTATACTTCTGTTTCTGACGTAAGCTGACCCGTACGGTTTTCGGGTTTTAGACGGACATATATACAGTTTACTTTAGGTTAGCATATATATAAGAGCTAACCAAGGTAAACTAAAGTGTTTTTGTCCTGTAGATACTGCACTTTGTGGACTCTTTTCTCCTTTGACTGCAAAAACCTCTTATAGCCTTATCTCCACCTATAACGTCACTTCACACTGCTGTACCATGCAGTCTGCCATGTACCACCCCATCGGGCTTTGATAAGAATTGTGTTGCAAAGGTACCTGTCATGGCGTTCATCCTGCAAGGTCGGTGCCTGTGGTTTGTCCGTGAAATCTCCACGCTCTGATTGTGGCAGAGGTAGTATTTGACGGCAAAACCTTGCATTGATGAGCCATAACACCTTTTGGGGCAACATAATTCTTTAATCAATCCCGATGGTAGTTGGTTCTACATAAGGGAAGAAAATAAAAATTTTATCTTATGGCTAACATTTGCGACACTCAGTACAAGGTGACAGGCTCACGCAAAGCCGTGGCAGACCTTTGGAACACACTCCAAGAGTTGGAGGTGAACAGTAATAATGTGTATCTGTATCTCTTGGCAGAACACTATGGCATTGACTACGAGAAGAAAGGCATCTCGGTGAGAGGACACATCTATTGGGCAGAGTATGAGGAGAACGTGGAAGACGATTATGCCCTCTTGTCCTTTGACACCGAAAGTGCTTGGTCTTCATGCGACTTGTTCTTTGAGGAGGTGAACAAGGCACTTGGCGATGAACTTTCAATCAGTTGGCGAGAGGTTGAGCCAGGTTGCGACATCTTCTATACGCACGATGAGAACGACTTCTTCCCCGAAGAGTGCTACGTCACTGCATACGGAGAACTCTTTGAGGATTGTGAGGGTGCTTACTCCACCTTTGGTGATGCTATCAAGTTGTGGTGTGAGAAGACTGGTGTCTCACAGGACGGAAGAAGCGAACAGAAGATGATTGACTTCATCAATGAATACGAGTATGAGGCAGAGGACACGAATTTCTGCATCAATCCAATCACATTCGGCTAACAAGGAGGAACGGATATGGCAACGATAGACATGGAGCAGTTGGACGGCGTTGTAGGGTGTTTCTGCACCTTGCTTTATCCCCGAAGAGGTCAGACAGAGGGAACGATTGTCGAGGACTTGGGTTGTGAGGTCATTGTCCAGCTCATCAACGGCAAGGAAGTGACGGAGTACAAGGATGATGTTGTCATCTGTGAATAATCAGGAGAGAGTCTGTTGGCTATGTGGCTTGCAGACTCTTTCTTCCTTTGACTGCAAAAACTCTTTTAGGACAATCCTCCAATGAGGTTATGGCTGTTGTAACTGAAATACCTTGGGAGCAAGTTGTGCGGTTTGCTCACTTGCTCCAGTCCTGTTATAGAAGCGATGCTTCGACACCTGTATAGCGATACGTCGCCAAAGTCCCTTCGCCGTTTTAAGCGTCTCTGTACCTTGTTATAGGAATGGTCATTTCGCCTTTTGGTTTTACTCGTCTGTCTTTTGCGACTCTTCCTTGTCGGACACAGAACTTGGTCTTAGCATGATGACAGTGCTATCGCCAATCCTCTGATGTCTGTCCTCTTTTGGCTTGATGCCTCTATTGCTAAGCTGACCCTTAGGCTTGTCGTTCATCGTGCATCAGTGTTCATGCTCCTCACTCTTCTGATGATACAGCTGTAAGGTCGGATTTCCCGCTTCGTTTCTCCAGGCATACAGCCATAGCAGTGCCCCTGTCTGTTGCATACGGATTGCCTCCTTGCTTACAACCTTTGTTCCATTGTTTGGCCCCGTCTTTTTCTGAATTGAGCTATTTGAAAGCCACTTATTTTTACCATGCAAAGGTAGCGTGATGCTGCGAAGGACTTCCTCCTTCTTGTGTGGCCGCTATCGCTGTGACCAATAAAATAGTGCGTAATCTTCCTTTTTCTCCCTTACCGCCAACGACAAAAAGAGTATTGCGAACGATTTTCATGGTGCTTCCCACATGGTGCCACATCCCTGCTTTTGAATGCATGTAAAAATTAAGTTTCACTTTTAAATTCAATTCAAAATGAAAAAGATCGAGAACAACTTCACAGTTTCAGGTTTCGTAGGTAAGGATGCAGAAATCCGTCAGTTCGCAAACGCCAGCGTAGCACGCTTCTCATTGGCAGTAGGCCGTCAGGAGAAGAACGGCGAGGAAACCAACCGCGTATCGGCTTTCATGAATATGGAGGCATGGCGCAAGAACGAGCACACCGAATCATTCGACAAGCTCACCAAGGGCACGTTGCTCACCGTCGAGGGTTTCTTCAAGCCAGAGGAGTGGACAGACAAGGATGGCGTGAAGCACTCCAGAATCATCATGGTTGCAACCAAGTTCTACGAGTGTCCCGACAAGGAGGAGACTCCTGCGGAAGAGCCGGCCAAGCCAGCAACCAAGAAAGGCAAGAAATAGCCTTTCCTCTCCATAACAAGGCGACCTTCGGGTCGCTTTTGTTTTGCTCAGGGACATCAATCTGCTGTTATAGCGTGTGATAATCTTCTCTAATAACAACCATGTGCATTTATTAACCATAACGGCAACGCCGTCTTCCTTTATTCTAACCACTTCGTCCCTCACCATTTGCGAAACGTCACCAAGATGGTTGGCATACAGATATTCCCGGCTGATGGCGACAAAGTCGCTATTAGCCAAGAAAGACAGTATGCCAAGGTCTGAACGCGAGAGGACTGCCATCTATGCCACAAGATGCCGAAGCCGAGGCTTCTGATAATTGTGTCCTTTACTGGCTATCCACTCGCCTTGATATTCAGACCGTCAATCTTGCGACAGCTTCACTACCCACCCACACCTGCTTTACTATTCTTCTTCTCTTTGACTGCAAAATATTTTCTGTTATAAGCGGTGGTTTCGTCCAAGTGCGTTGTATCGCTTCGCCCCACACCTTCAGAACGGCATTACTGTACGGACACCGCACGAATCCCATGTGACAGGCAGCCAACAATGTCACTATCAGAAACTGACACTTCTGATAACTGCCTTTATTGCTGTCTGGCTGTCCCATTATCGGGCTTCGGCAATGTCCGTGTAATGCCATTCTGCCCACCCATACCACCTTTACCACTAATCAACTGTTTTACAATTTCTCTTCTGCTATACAAGAGGCAGTTCTTGTCCACTCAGGCATATTGAATGTGGCAGACATGTCTGCTACGTCCAATCTGCCTCAGTGTCCTGCGGCAAGGACAAGGCACATTTGTCATGCTGACAGGAGTGCCCGATTTGTCCGTTGCGCAACTGTCTCTTCTTGCCTGATATACGTTACTATCTACTTCTAAATTATACTGCTTTGCCCCACGCCTTTGCGAAGCGTTACATGGTCTGTCGTCATACAGACATCCTTGGCTGATGGCAACACGTTGCTATTAGCCAAAGCTGACAGTATGCCGAAGTACCGACGCGAGAGAATTGTCTGTCCGTGCTACAAGCTATCAAGGCTGAAGCTTTGATGACTTGCATCCCGGTCAGCCAACACACTCGCTTTATGTCGGTACAGCAGACCTGCAAACACTTCACTGCCCACCCTTACTGTTTCAATCTTTCTTCTTACCTCTTTATATATAACACATCATTCCTCTTGCAGCCAATATCAATAATCTTCTTCCAATCAGCGCAGTGGTAGGCATATTTCCTGCAAAGTTAGCCGCGTCTGAGACAATCGTCAAATTCTGCTTGAGGTCTTGTGACTGTGAACAATCTTCCTTTTCCTCGGAAAAGAGTATTCTTCACACATAATTTGTCTTTATGTCTTTTCTTGCGGCTTGTGGGAGCAGAAAATATCCCTCCACAGGCTGAAAGGTCTCGAAAGGAGGGAAGAGAAAGAAACGGTTAAGCGAACGCAGAGGGAATTTATTCACTATGCTGAGCGTAAGTTTCTTCAACGTAGTTAAACAAGTCCAGCGACATGGGCGACAAACTTATTTGTATCACTAAAAATAGAAAGGCAATGAAGATTATCATCCTGCATGATGCTGACGCACGCATCGAGTATCTTGACGTAGCCGACCACCTTCTCGGCTCAGACATCGAGGAGTTCCTCACCAGACAGGGCTTCTCAGTGAACAACATCACATGGCTTGTCACATCGGCAGACCATATCCCAGTGGTTTACCACAAGTATGACATCGACTGCAAGACCGGCGAGGCAACCCACACCAAACGAGAGGCAGAACTGCAAGACCTCACTATCCACGGACAACTCCAGGCATTGCAGCACCGGGAGCAGGACGAGCTGAAAGCGGCTCTTCGCAAGTACGGCACGGAGGTGGACGGAGGCTTTGAGGTGCATTTCGAGGGAGAGCAGCCCATCGTGGCAGGTTATCTCTTTGACGAGCCTCGTGACATCGTCATAGACGCAGCACGTTTGGATGCCGACGGAAACTTGTCGCTTCTTGGAGAGGACAAGGAAGTGAGGGATGGACAATACGACATAGAGCCAAGCGACATATTTGGCGGTCAGTTGGACTATGTCACGTCGAGTATAGGTGCATGGATGAAGTAGGAGCATGTATGACCCAGTGCATCGTATATGACGAGACGACCAAGGAGAGCGAGACCTTTTGCTCATTGACCGCAGCCAAGAAGTGGATGCGAGAGCGCATCAAACAGAAGCATGAGGTAAGCGGACAGAAGTACAGAGTCTATTCCGACGGAGAGTTTGTTAATTGCGGCTCTATCAGTCTCACAGGCAGCAACAAGTCTTTTGTCGCCAATACAAGGCAGACGAAGAAAGGATATTAATAACAAGGTAACGGCAAGCCTAACCAACTTGCCACACATATATTGATATGGAAAAGCAAATATTGAGTTTTAATGACTTGCCATCAGCATTGTCATTAGTAATAAACAAGCTGGAGATTTTAGAAGAAAAGTTTTCCACACTAATGACTCAAATTCAGCCCGATAAGGGATTGGAATGGCTTAGTGTTTCCGAATTGAGTGAGTATCTCCCTACCCATCCAGTTGAACACACAATCTATTGTTGGACAAGCAATAAACAAATACCATTCCATAAGAAGGGGAAACGTATCATGTTCCTCAAATCTGAAATTGATGAGTGGATGCAAGATAACAAGAGTAGGTCACGAGCAGAAATTATGAATGAAGCAATAGCTTATGTTCAATCAACAAGAAAAGTCATTTAAATAACAAGGTAACGGCAAGTCTAACCAACTTGCCACTATAACATTTTCACATTATGATTTACACTCACACTATCGGACGCATCGGAGCAAAGGATTGCCGCGTCATCACAGGTACACACGGAACATTCATGGCTGTTGACATCGCAGTGGACGACTACAGTAAGGGCAAGCAAATCACCACTTGGGTAAGGGTGAAGAGCAGCAAGGAGAACCATATCCGTTTGGCTGAATACCTCACCAAGGGTCGTATGGTGCTTGTGGAAGGCACACTGACTTCTTCCATTTGGACAGACCGCAACGGAGAGAACCACATACAGCATAGCATCATAGCTGACTCCATCGCCTTTGTCAATGCAGGGAAGAAGGATGCAACCGACACACCTGCAACAAAGGCACGCAAGGCAGCCAAGGCAGAGGGCGAGGCTCCCGTACCGCCAGCCGATGCACCGCAGGACAAGAGCGAAGACCTTCCCTTCTGAGGGTAGTATCAACTGAGAGTAGTACGTACTAATCGTAGTAAATCCGCTTTTACTATGGTTAGTATGTACTATCAGTAGTAGAATAGTAAAGTAGTATTCACTAATAGTAGTATCATGTTATGACACAGATAATTGCAGTATTAAATCACAAGGGTGGTGTAGGGAAAAGTACGACCGCAGTAAGCCTTGCGGCAGCTCTGCAACTGAGTAAGAAGAACGTCTTGGCTATTGACATGGATGGACAAGCCAACCTCACGGAAGCCTTGGGATTGTCCATCGAGGAAGAACAGACAGTCTATGGCGCAATGTGTGGACAGTACACCTTGCCGTTGGTCAAGTTGCACAACGGCATCACCGTCTCACCCTCATGCCTTGACCTGTCTGCGGCTGAGTTAGAGCTTATCAGCGAGCCGGGACGGGAGCTTATCTTGAAGGGACTTATCACCAAAGCCATCGCCAAAGAGCATTTCGACTACATCATCATCGACTGTCCACCGTCATTGGGCTTGCTGACCTTGAATGCCCTCACCGCAGCCGACTACATCATCATCCCTGTTCAAGCGCAATACCTTGCCATGAGAGGTATGGCAAAGTTGATGGACATCATCCGCATCGTTCAGGAGCGGCTCAACTCCAACCTTAAAGTGGGCGGCATCGTCATCACCCAGTTCGATCGCCGCAAGACGTTGAACCGAAGCGTGAGGGAAATCGTCAATGACAGTTTTCACGAGAAGGTTTTCAAGACCGTCATCCGTGATAATGTGGCTTTGGCAGAAGCACCCATCAACGGCAAGACTATCTTTGAGTATAATCCCAAATCCAATGGTGCCAGTGATTATATGTCTTTGGCAAAAGAAGTGTTAAACTTAAAATAGCATAGCCATGAGCAAGAGCAGTATGTTGAAAGAGGGAATGAAAGGCGGTCTCAACGGACTCCTTTCTTCCACAAAGAAGCCGAGTAAGGAGCAGATAGTCACAGAAACTACACCAGCACCACCTGTGTCTGTTTCTGAGACTACCGAAGTGCCGGTGCATTGCAATTTCCTTATCAACAAGAGCATCCACACGAGGATGAAGTACCTCGCCATCAAGAAAGGGATGTCCTTGCGTGATATTGTCAATGAGGCAATGACAGAATACCTAAAGCGGCATGACACATGAGTGCCGCGCGGTATCATCGCCGAACAGACGATGATACCGCTATCTCTTCTATAAACAGACTTTACTATCCGTAGTATGGTAGTAAAAACTATTCGACTATTATACTATTCGTAGTCGATACTACTTTTAGAAAATACTATCCAACTCATTTTTAGGGCAATAGTTTTCTCTGCTTGTAGGACTGTCTCCATGCTGATAAAAGGCAATGTCGTTCCCTATTACAAGATTTTCTCTTTTTCCCTCATATCAACTATCGTCCTTCCCCATATACAGCTTCGCCCCACGCCATCCCGCCCGTTTCCTCTTTTACATAACAGATTTCTTTTCGCCTGCCTTGCCGCTGCGGATATTGTTTTGCAAAGGTAATGCTGGCGATTGTTCAAACACCAAATCGTCCATTGCATTTGACCGAAAAATCTTCCTCTGCGTGCAGAGCGTATTTTTCGCTCCCGATTTGGCTTTTTGATCGCCATCACTCTTGGAAAGCAAAAAATATCCCTTGGGCAGGCAGGAAAAGCCTCCGAAATAAGGGAAGAAAAAACATAAGAGCAATGGCACACAAGAATGACTATCAAATCCAAAAGCAGTTAGACAAGCCTCAGACTTGGTTCTGCAAATACTATCCCGCACGCATCCGCAATGTGGGTGAGAAGGAGATTGCCGACAGACAATTAGTGTTTGACTTCAAGGACGGAAGAGCCTACGAGGAAGTGGCGCAGCGCACCGCAGAGAATATGCTGACACTCTACGGCAAGGGTTGCGTGAACATCGTCTTCGCCCCCGTTCCAGCATCCACAAGCGAGAGCAACGAACTCCGCTACAAGGCTTTCTGCCACAGGGTGTGTGAATTGACAGGAGCGGAAAACGGCTACGAGCACGTGAGGGTATGCGGAGAGCGTAAGACCATCCACGATAACCGCAAGAACGAGGATGAAGTCCGCAAGGCGAATGTCGTTGAGTTTGATGAGCCGTTCTTCGACAACAAAATGGTGTTGGTCTTTGACGATGTGATAACCAAGGGTCTCAGCTATGCCAAGTATGCCAACCAACTCGAAAGGCTCGGGGCATGTGTTATTGGCGGTATGTTCCTCGCACGCACACATTATAAAGTAAGGTAAAGTATGACAAAGTACGACAAGGCAGTGTCCGTATGCTTCAGCGGACACCGCAGCGTACCTTTCGCCAAGCGGAGGGAGTTGAAGCAATGTCTCAAATCGGAGATAGCCAAGGCGTATGCCGACGGCTACCGGTATTTCTATTGTGGCATGGCAATGGGATTTGACCTGCTGGCGGCAGAAGCCGCCCTTTCGTTGCAATGCGAGTTGAAGGACTTGCAGGTGATAGCCGTTGTGCCGTTCCGTGGTCAGTCTGACCGGTGGAGCAAGGAAGAGCAAGCCAAGTATGATGCCATCCTGCGCATCGTGGATGACGTGGTCGTATTGAGCGAGCAATACTACAATGGCTGCCTTCTGAGGCGCAACGACTATATGGTCAACCGCAGTTCACGTCTCATAGCCTACTTCGATGGCAATCCCAAGGGCGGCACGTTCTACACCGTCAGAGAAGCCAAGAGGCAGGGATTGGACATAGTGAATCTTCATAATAGTGTATAACCCATAAAACAGAAAATGCTTATGGACGATATTGTTGCAATCATCGTTTGCTACTTCGTGTTCGGAGCTTTGGGCAATGTGCTCAGAGCTTTGTTCGGCGGAGAGAGACGAAACGACTTCCGCCGTGACCGCTAAGCGTCTTTAAACCAAGATACGCTGACAGCCATACGTCTGCACCTTACCCCAAAAAGATGCAGCGGATAATTGTGTCCGTAGGCAAGGATATTCAGATTCCTCACCTTAACATTTTGATAAAATAAAGATACTGCTGCCTATATTTCAAGACAGCAGTATAAACCTTACTCTGCAGGTGCCCATTTGCAACGCACAGGAGAGACGATTGCACCCTCTGCTTTCAGCTGCTTCATGGCTGCATCTACCTCTTTGCGGTCGAGACCGCTGAGTTCTGCGATTTTACCTGCGTTGAGAGGCTGACCAGCCTCTTTCATTGTTGCCAATACTTTTTCTTTTGCGTCCATTGTTTTGATGATTTGATGTTTTGTTTATAATCTTGTTATTAACTCTTGTATTTTGTCTTCCCTTATAATCTTCGGTTGTGCCTTACCTGCCAGAACGAGAATTTTCTTCCCGTTTCTGTAGATGTGCAGCTGTCTGCTTCGTACCACTGCTGTCAAGGTCTCATCATCCTGCATGGCTTGCCATATAGGATAATACACACCTTCTGGTTCAAACAACTTCTTCTGAAGGTGTGAGCACATGTTGGTTGTATCTATTGTCATATCGTTACGTCATATCATTAACATGATTCTGCCAGCTTCTTTTGTGAACATTTCAGGGAAACGGCAGATTGTTGCATACACCTGCTTGCTTGTCACAGGCTGACCGTCCTTTCTCAGGTGCAGCCTATGACGATTGATGGCATCGGCAATCTGGTCGGTTGTCATGCCGCCATTTCGCTTTACCATCACATATACTATGGCTTCTTCTATCTTCATCCTTTATTCATCTGTTTTTCAATCCATGCCATCAATACGGCAACAGCATATTCCTGTTCTTCCTTGGTCAGTGCCCTGCCTGCTGAGATGTGATGCCACTTGAAGAAGCATCCCCGGCAACAACAGCCAGTGGCATGTTGAGCCAGGAAAACAGGATGCCCACGCATGGGAGTCTGCTTGCCGTCGTTCGGTATGACAGCCGGAGCAAGTCTTTTTGCCACAAAGTCCTCTGCGTGTTTTCGTATCGTCGGCAATCCCTTTTCCATTACATACTCCCTGTCTTGCTTGGACAGATGGAACGGCTGCGAAAATCAGACTTTGCCAATCTCTCAAAGAGATTCGTCAGGTCATACTCTTTCTTATCACCAGGAACGCTTTCTTGCGGCTCTTCCTCTTGGAACAACGATGGATATATGTATTTCTGTGACATCATTATCTGTTGCTTCTGATTTCTAATGTTATATCCATATATGACCGCTTGCCGTCTATATAGTCTGCATAGAGTATTTCTTCGCTTCTGCCTTTCAGAATATGGCACTTACCGCACAGCTCACAGTTGTGCAGACATCTCCATTCATTCAGAACGTAATCCAAACGTTCCTCTCGTGTAGATGATTCAATAGAGGGTGTGCTCATAATCAGTGTCTCCCACAGCGTGGTCAATCAGTGCCTGAAACTCTTCTTCCGTATAGTCTTCTTCCCAACCATACGTTACGTCCTTTATGCCCAAAGTAAACCCTAATGCCTCAGAATAGGATATGCCAATTTCAGCTGCAAGGTCTCTTGCCGCTTGAAAAATCTGCTCTTCTTTGCTTAAGGGCAGTTGTTTCGCTTTCTTATGTTTTTTCTTTGGTTTCCCCATTTGAGTATATTCGTTTAATAATCAGCGTTGATGGGCATCTTGAAATTCCTGTATTTCTTTCGGAGTTCCTCATTTTGCGCCTTCATTTCCTCATACATATCATTCAGTGCGTCAGGAAATCCCCATCCACAAGGGCTTGCCCAACGAAGGCATTGCTTGATTCGGGAATCATACTTGTCCCAAAGGTCATAAAGCACGATGTGGCGCAATGTCTTGTCGAAATTACTCTCAACAGAATCATAGAATTGCTCCCACATGTCTCCATAGTCATAAGTGAACTGACAGGCATTCTCCATATAGAACACCATCAATTCTGCGACTGAATCTTCCGAAGGCTTCAGTTTCTTGAAGTCGGACAATGCCTTGCGGCACACTGAGAAGCGTGTCTTTGGCTCTCTGTTTCTGCTCGGATAGAACTCTTCCCGTATGATGTGCTTATACTCTTCCAGCTTCTGGCCCTCATTCGGCTCTGCATAGAAGTCAAGATATTCCTTTGCCTCTTTCCGTGCAGAATAAAGTTCCAATACCATTTTTATTATTTCACTCTTGTCCATGGACATGAGGACAGACTTTAATTTAGATTTTGACATTTCTGCTCTTTTATCTTAAAAACGGGTCAATCGTTGCCAGCAACTCTGATTTCTGCATCACACCGCTCGTCCTCCACAACACTTCGCCGCGTCTGAACAGCATCAATGTGGGCACAGACTGTATGCCATACTGACTTGCAGTCACCCCATACTTGTCCACATCTACCTTGATGATGCGGATTCTGTCACCCAACACTTCCTTCACCTGCTCAAGGATGGGGTGCATCATCTTGCATGGCTGGCACCAGGTGGCGAAGAAATCGACCAAGACAAGTTGGTCACTTGATATAACGTCTTTGAATGTTTCCATTACGATTTTCTGTAAAATTATGCTATTTTCTTTCCTGTTATCTTACAATACTGCCCTGCAAATGTTAAAATCGAGAAGAATTCAATGAAAAACCTTCGTTATTTCAAAGAATATTCGTACCTTTGCAGCGCTCATCTATAGATAGAAGGAGTTTCGAGACCCGGTTGCCTTTGATGCAATTCGGGTCTTGCGTTTTATAGTGGTGTCTGCAATCTCTTTTTCATCTTCTTTTCCAAAGCCTTTAGTCCATACTCTTTGTTAAGATGGTATGCTGTCAACAGATAGAATCCGTTGCTACGTTGTTGTTCCAAGACAATAACATACTTTTCCACTTTATCATAGATGTATGTTTTCTTGACCTTACGCTTTTTGCCGTCCCTCTCTTCTATGGTAAATACATCCAGATTGTCTGGTGTCAATTCTCTCACATGGTGATTTATCCAATGAAGCCTTTGTGAACGAGCCATCTCGAATACTCGCTTTGGATAAGTCGTACCGTCTTCGTTCTCAACCATGATTTCTTCACAGGTAAGATGCTTGAACAATCTTGCCATGTCAATCTCGCCATCTGTCTTTATAGGATAGATGCGCCACCCTCTGAATGAGAATTGACAGTTATCTTCTATATCACGCTTGAATATTGCATGAAGATCATGCTCTCTTTCTCGTTCACTGAGATATGCCAGTTCCAGCAGCTCAGGGTATTTCTTGATAATATTCAAACTGCTCATTGGCTATTTCAGTGCGATAAAAAACAAATTAAACTTCTTTCTAAATTTGGGAGTTGTGGTGTTGAGACTGATATTACTGTGTTTTTTTATCTTTTCAATCAGCTTCATTTTGGCTCTCACCCTTCCTTCAACTTCTCCCTTTTCATATCTAAGGTTGTAGTTGATGGCTCCCATTAGAACATCTGCCAATTGGATGAAGACACTTTCGTGTGAACGTATAAACTGAAACCTGCCAATGGAAGAGTTGTATTCCATTATTTTTCTGAGCCTCTCCAGCTTATCGCTACTGCATGTGTCCTTGATATCCATATATATGTTATATGTATAATCCATGTCCATCTTGTGATGCAGCAATTGGTAGTACATGCGAAAGTAGAAATCATTAAACGTATAGTCTTCTCGTTTCTCGTCAATCTGACTCTTGTCAACAACCACAGCCCTAAATTCCATGTCATTCATAAAGAACCAGTCTATAAGCTCTGCATAGACTTTATACGTGGCCTCGTGGACATTTGTCCATTTCAGCTCATCACTATAGCCGTGCTTCTTCTTAATATCTTTTATGGCATCTTTTGCCATGCGGATTTGTGTGTATGCTATACTTGTACATCCCAAAAGCATGTAGGGATGACCGTCATGCACCATGTGGGTGCTTTCATCACAGTAGATGTTGAATGTCTTATTCATTGTATCTGTTTTTTGTTTATTCTTTATTCCTTTTCTTCAGCGGTCCACTATGAGGTCCACGGTTCAGCGTCACACCATGCTTGTTGAGTATGCGGAACACGGAACTTCGGCTTGTGAAGCCGCTGATGGCAAAGATGTCATCTATGCTGTGCCCCTCGTTGTACATGTTCACGATATTCTTCTCACGCTCCAGTTTCGACAGTGCCCTTTCCGACTTCTTGGGCGGCCGGATATTCTGTTGCAGATGGATGATGTGTGCCGATGCCTTGCGCAGCACGGCACACTCCTCAGAGAGTGACCCGAACATACGGATGACCTGTGAGGGCTTGGTGTCGGGGAAAAGTTCGTCAAACGTATCGATGCGGTCTTGGATGGAGATGATGCGAACCACCTTCACACGGCAGTATTCTATGAATGTAGCCAGTTCACGGGTGCCACGCAGTGCGTTACTGAACCTCGACACCACCAGCTCGTCGCCGCGCTCCAGACTCGATATGAGCTGCTTCCACATCGGGCGCAGCCTCTCGTGTTCGGACAGTTCCTCTATCACCTGAACACAGCCGTATTGCTGCATCCAAGCCTTGTCTTCTGCATACTCTTCGCCATTGGTGGCGATAAAGATGTAACCTACTTTTGCCATACTGTTGTACGCTATTAAATGAAATCAAGTGCAAAGGTACACTATTTTTCCGAGAAACAATCATACTTGAACGAAAAATCATACTTAAACACGATAATTTGCCATTTTCTTTTCACTTGATTTCATTGAAAATCATACTCGCAAGTATGATACACAAATAAGATTAAACTTACTGTCATTCTTGCAAATATATCGCTGAAACGCATTAACTTTGCACCGTCAATTTCAAAATCAGACTCAAAATAATGACAACAATGAAATATGAAACCCAACTTTTCGGAGGACAAACCAACCTCCATTGCATGAAGCAAATATTGCATAATGCAAAATCAAACTCGCATGGCTGTATCAGACTTGCCATTTGTATTGCCACTGCGTTTGCCGTAGTCATGCTGACAGCATGTTCAGACGGAAACGGCACGAAGTCGTTCCATTCGAGCGATGAAGCCATCAGAGAGTATCATGGCTTTCTGACCACTCTTCGACAGAACGGCAAGGTCTCAATTCAGACATTAGTTAAGATTGTCAACGAATGGCGCGTGTTGGACGATTCCGTGACATCGTGCATCTCACGTGACACTGTCAGGAAAGCCCACTCATACCCGTTCACGGTATATCATGAGTTGAACGACTCCATCCACATCGAGCTGTGCCGTATGGCGATGTCTAAGCAACGCACCTTTCACGACCTGCTCTATCTCAGAGAACAGACCTCTTCCCATGTTGGTGATGAGGAACTACAGCAAGCCGTGAAGGAAGCACAGCCATTCTTCGCTTCCTTGGATAGCCTGCCTATATATAATAAAGGTGGTAAACAGGCGGTACTGAAGCGTTACCTGCTGTTCCTGCAAAAATCCGCCAAGCAAGGCATTCACGGCAAGGAAGACCTGCTCGCTTTCATCAAGGAAGAGCATTTGTATTTCAAATCCTTCCTGCAATACCTGCCGGATTTTGCTGACGATGACATCGGTGACATCAGACGAAACACCGAACACTGCTGTCGGGAGATACTCCGTGCCGCCGACCGCAAGGATTTGTCCCACAAGGATGCAATGATATACCTCTCCATGCGCACCAACCACCGTCTGCTGCGCAACGCACAAGCGGCTATCGAGGATCTGAATAGTGGCAGGGTAAAGGACGAGCACACCATGCACGCCTACCTCCTGATGATGATGCAGCCGTTCATGACGATGGATGACCTTTCCGTGAGCGTGCTCTCCGACAAGGACAAGGCAGACCTCTACAAAATAGCCGATGCGCTCCCCAAGGAGATGGACGGTCTGGCCAAGAAACTGCACCTCGACAAGCAACGCCTGTCGGATATGCCCATGCTCATGATGAAGATTTATGTCACAAGATTATAAACACCCCAAACAGAGAATACGATTATGTTAGAACAGTTTTGCGATGATTTCCTTGCCGTCGTGCCTTTGCAGTTGCCAGAACTGCTGGACAAGCGCAAGATGGAGAAGCCTGTCAAGTATGACGATTACGTGCTTCTTACTTTCCAGTTGAACACCCCTTTCACGATAGAGGAGGTGATGGATATGCTCGAAGACGAGATGGAAATGATAATCCTCTATCACCACATTCCAAGCCGTCATACGGAGTTCGGACACAGCTGCTGTGCCTATTCCAACCCTTCTTTCGGACGGATGTTCAAGGTCAACGGCTCCACAGATGAGCGTGGCATGGTCAGCCAGATAAAAGTGACCATCTATGACTCGCTGGAGCACATGTCGGCAGATGTATGCCTCGACCTCAGTCTGCATTGCAAGAACGGGTTCTTCAAATACATGAAGCCCAAGGAGGAAGTCCTGCTCGACTTCATTTGAAAGTTACATTTGCCAGATGACAGTCCTGTTCTACCGCAACAACGCTCCATTCTGTTGTCCACAACAAAGGCCAAAGTCATGCCACAAGCTCCCGACCATCTGATGAAGGAAACGCTTTACATGAAGATTATCCATCTTCTCGACCGTCACCGCACATGGCTGGAGATTGAGAGCATCGCCACTGTCCGCAACCACACGATAGTCAGGAACGGCAGAATGACCGACATCCTCAGCCGTGTGCTTGTGGTCAAGGCCATCCACCATCATTTCCCCTACACGAGAGGGCAAGTGTGGCAGATAGCCGAGTACGACTTGGAACAGGCTATCAAGAGCCTTCGGACAACCGACGGAGCTTTCCGTCAGAGAATAATCAAGGGAGAACTGACACTGGAGGATGTGGAGCGTATCATATCCACTGCCACACACGGTGTCGTCCAGCCCGACCTGAGTCCACTTCCATTATTCACATGCTATACATATTATGACAAGTAAGATACTGTTTCTCATCCTGATGTCAGCGTTCTTCTTTGTGACGATGATTCTGCACAGAAGCCGCAGACAGTTTATGACACGGTTCTATCTGCGCATGACCGCGCTTGTGACAGCAAGGAAGCTCTACCGGTTGATGCTGCTCATCCTGCTGTACGTGTTCCACTTCCTCTACCTCTGTGTACACTATAACGACATAGGCGTAGTGGCTTCCACCATAGCGTTTGCCATATTCTTTGTCTTTATGGATGTGGAGAGGTGGCTACAGCGTCTGCACGAGGAGCGGACACCCTTCTGCATCGCCGCGTTGGCGGCAGTGGTGTTTGTCTTCACTCCTCATCTGTTCACGCTTGCTGTCACCATCTCCTTTGTCCTTCTGGCATCACTGTTCTATCCCTCGCGCATAGTCATATCGCTGTGGAAGAACAAGGCTGACCGCAAGATGCTCCTCGAAGACACAGAAATGCTCATCATATACTACTATTAAGTATCACCTGTATCATGCCGTTCCTTTTGTATAATGGAGCTGGCGACAAACAACAGTATTCACCAAACAGATTATTGAAATGAAGAAACAGAAACATAGAACGAGTTCCGGCAAGATGTCTGAACGGATGTCCCTGTTGGAGTTCTTGAAAGAGAGGTCCGGGATAAGGCTGTCGAAGCTCGAAGCCTACCTTGACCTTGTAGACAAGGCTTCTGTACAGTACATCCCCAAGGATCTGTGCAAGCAGGAGTTCAGCCTGTCCAACGGGCAGTTTGTAATCACCATTACCGAACTGGCAGGATGCTGGCATTGGCACCGCGCCACTGTCCGCACCTTCATCGAGCAGTTGGAGAAGATGAACCAGATTTCCGTCACCCGTCTCACGAAGAGCCAAATCATCACCATCCCGATGTTGGCTGAGACACCTGCCGTTTCTCCGATTGACGCAGCCTTGGATGTGTTCCGCCAGAAGATGTGTACCGCATTGGACGAATGGCGAAGCGGCAAGATGTCCGCATCGGCTTGCGCCTCGGAATGTGAACAACTCTACGAAGATGCAACAGAGGAAGTAGCCATTATCTTGCAGAAAGCCGACAATGGCAATTCAATTGGCAAGGTGCCATGCGGAAGAAACATTCCCGAATCTGTAGGACACGCCTTTTGTATGACTGCACTCACAGCTGTCTGCGAAGCCACCTTCCATCAGGTGCTTTCGCAGGAAACAGATAACGCCCTCGTTACCTCCCTTCTTCCCTTCTTTTACAAAGACCTGGGAGGAGACTGGCTCTCATTCATCGAGGCGGCAAAGGCAATATCAGAATTGGCATTGGATGGCAGCTCACCAGCCTTGCATCAGGAAAGCGCAGCCATCAAGTCACAGTTTCAGTCACTCTGCCGACCGTTCCTTGCCATTGTAGCCAACCAAGAGGGCTCCTGTCCATCAAAAGGCTGTATTAACCTCTAATAATCACCGTACAACGCTTCTTCTTTTCTACTGGCACAGTGTTTACACGTCTGCCATTGCTGTAAAATAATCGGGCTTGCCCGTTGGTCGGAAATGAGGGAATTTGGGTAGCCTAATACCCCTCTTGGTCTCCGACCATCGGGAGGCTGTCCTTACAAGCAGCAAGCTGGAGACAGGAGAGTTGTACACACATAAAAGGAAATAGGTTATGGCAACACCAAAACAGGTTATGGATTTCCGACCATCTAAGGGAATCACCACAGCACAGAGCAACGAGCACCAACGCCGTTGGACGGAAAAGGGTTGGGGATCCGCTGAATCAACAGGCAACTACGACCGCAGCCGTGAGCGGCTCAACTTCGAGGTTCGGGGCGGCAAGGTTTGTCCTATAGACAAGAGCCGAAGCATCCCGGAGCGCATGGCAGACATCCTGCGGAGCCGTGGAATCAAAGACCCCAACGAGGGACTGGCAGAGCCACGCTTCCGCACAGTGGTCAATTTCATCTTCGGAGGCTCACGAGAACGTATGACAGAATTGGCATTCGGTGACCAGAAGGTGAATCTCACTCACGGAGCGGACAATTCGCATCTAACCCGATGCAAGGACATTGAGGAATGGGCAAAGGATGTTTACCGCTTTGTTGCGGACAAATACGGTGAGGAGAACATCGTCGCTTTCATCTTACACTTGGACGAAACCAATCCGCACGTTCACTGCACCCTCTTGCCAATCAAGGACGGCAAGTTTGCATACAAACAGATATTCGCCGGAAAGGACAAGTACGAGTTTTCTGCCAGGATGAAAGCCCTGCACAGCGAATTTGCCGATGTCAACAAGCGTTGGGGCATGGAGCGCGGAACTTCCGTCTCAGAGACGGGAGCACGCCACCGCACCACCGAAGAATACCGCCGCCAGCTGTCAGAACAGTGCACCACCATTGAGCAGTCCGTCGCCACCCATCAGCGGACACTCGCCTCGCTCCAATCGGACATCCGTCTGGCAGAGCGGAGAGTAAAAGGACTCACCTCAATGGTCAACAACCTCTTGCAGGAGAAGGCTGAGAAGGAGGCGGCACTTGCTGAATTGCATCGGCAGATTCTTGCAGGTCACGACAATCCTGATGCTCTCCGTCAGCAAGTCCAAGAGCTGGAGCAGGAACTGTCCGCTATCCAGTCGAAACTGGACGACAAGCAGGAGAAGCTCTCAGAGGCTGACCGCAAGCTCGATGCCCTGCGTGAGGAGATGACCGCCATGAAGGAGCGCACGGAGGAGTTGCGGCAGGAGGCACACAGATATTCCGATACTATCCGACAAGGTGCGGACACCGTTCTCAGAAATGCCCTTCTCGAAAACATGGTCAGCGAGTTCTCCGAACGTGTGGCACGGCTTTCCAATGAGGGCAAGGACGTGTTTGACGGTTCCCTGCTTCAGGCCTTTGCGGAGAATGGAACGGAGGTGATGTACTGTGCCACGCTTCTATTCCTCGGCTACGTCGATGATGCCACCACCTTTGCCGAAGGTCATGGCGGTGGCGGCAGTTCGTCCGACCTCAAATGGGGACGTGACGATGACGAGGATGAACGCGCTTGGGCACGCCGTTGCATGATGAAAGCTGCACGCATGATGCGCCCCTCTTCCGGCAAAAGGAAGAAACGATAAGCGGCACTGTCACGTATCACCTGTTATAGTATTCACCAGATTAAATTGAACAACATGAGAAAAATACTTATTCTATCCCTTGGCTTCGCCCTTTCATTGGGTGCGCAAGCCAAAGACTATCACCGCACGGCGGACACCACCACCGTTGTATGCAGACTTTCGGCAGACGGTATGCTTCGTCCGCTTAAACCTTCCTACATGAAAGGGGCATTGGTAGCTTCGCCATGGACGGACAACTGGTTTGTCCAAGCGGCAGGAGGAACTACGGTCTTCCTCGGCAAACCGCTCGGATGCAACGACCTATTCGGTCGCATGAAACCGGCATTCTCCGTGTCGATCGGCAAATGGTTCACACCTTCCGTCGGCGGTCGTCTGAACTATGGCGGTATGCAGTTCAACGACTGCAACAACTCCTCGCAGGACTACCAGTACCTGCGTGCTGATTTCATGTGGAATGTCCTCGGCAACCTCTACAAGGACGATGTACACACTCTTGCCAGATGGAGTGTCATTCCATACGTGGGCGTGGGTATGCTGCACAACAAGGTGAATGCCCACAAGCCCTTTGCCATTTCCTACGGCATACAGGGGCAGTATCATCTCTCCCCACGCATTGCTGTTACGGCAGAGATAGGCAACATGACCACCATGCAGGATTTTGACGGCTATGGCAAGGCACACCGCCTTGGCGACCATCTGCTGTCCGCATCCCTCGGCCTCTCTGTCCGCATCGGCAAGACTGGCTGGAAGCGAGTGATAGACGCTCGCCCGTACATCGCACAGAACGAATGGCTTTCGGCATACGCCTCATCCCTTTCTGACAGCAACAGCCGCTATCACGCCCAGCACGATCGAGATTGTCAGACTCTGGAGCAGCTGCGCAAGATTCTTGCCATCGAGGGACTTCTGGACAAGTACGGCCACCTCTTTTCTGACGATGCCGCTTCTTCCGTCACAAATGGCTATCCTCGAAACGACTACAGCGGTCTCAACTCGCTGCGTGCAAGAATGAGAGACAAGTATGGTAATGGTCAAAAGACAAAGGTCATGGAGTCCGCCTCTTGTACAGAAGAATATGGCAATGCTGAAGGTGAGCCGGAAGACGATTACCTATCGCTCATCCACTCAGGAAAGGCTTGCATAGGTGCGCCCATCTATTTCTTCTTTGAACTTGGCACTGACAGGTTGCTCAACAGGTCACAGCTCGTCAATCTCGACGAAGTAGCACGCATCGCCAAGAAATATGGCTTGAAAGTTAAGGTCATCGGCGCTGCCGACAGTGCCACAGGCAGTGAAGCCATCAATGATAACCTCAGCCGTTCCCGTGCCAGATTCATTGCAGAGGAACTGATGAAACGTGGTATGGAAAATGGCACCATCTCTCAGATTTTCGATGGCGGCATTGACGATTACTCGCCCAATGAGGCGAACCGCCATACCAGAATCCTGCTGTATCTATAGCCAGACATACAGCTCCGAACAAGAGCACTAAAACTTTTTTTTCATTGATAAATTTTAGAAAGGGAGGGCTTGTCCGTGATGGATAGGCCCTCCCTTAATCATATATGTATTAACGCATATTCTATGCGCATATCTTTTTTTTATCCGTGTTTCTCAGTACTTGACCAGTCAAGCAGGAAGTCATATATACTCATTATCTGTATGCCGTTTTCGTCGCTCCACTGCTTGGTATGTTCTCCCACGATCAGCAGTTTGCGGAAAGAGTCATCTACAAGACGCAACGACCGTTTCTCCTGTTCCATCTTTTCTGCATCGGGCATACGCCACGCCGACTGGATGTAGATCCGCTCGCTCCCTTTGTTGCAGACAAAATCCACTTCCAATGTCACCCTCTGCTGCTTTCCTTCCGTATTCCTCACTCGATGATAGACGTTACCCACATCCACGAGCCATCCTCGCATACGCATCTCATTGTAGATGACGTTCTCCATGATATGTGTCGGCTCGCTCTGACGGAACGACAGAATAGCATTCCTCAGACCTACGTCCTGATAATAATACTTGGACAACGAACCTATGTATTTCCGTCCTTTGATGTCGAACCTTTCGGATTTTTCGATAAGGAAAGCATCCTGCATATATTCCAGATAAGCCGACACTGTCTTGTCGGTTATGCTCTGCACATTGCTTACGGACTTGAACGTATTGGCTATATTCAGTGCATTGACAGGTGCTCCTATACTGGATGCTACGGTCTTCGACAATTCTTCAAATTCAGGTCTCAGTTCTATGTTGTTCCGCTCGTAGATGTCACGTAGATATACCGTGCGATAAAGGCGACGCAGGAAATCAGCCTTCTTCTCATCCCCAACCTGTGTAAGTAGTTGCGGCAAACCTCCGTACAGTCTGTATTCAGCCCAACCGTCTTCTTTCGAACCATCATACACCGTCATGAACTCCTTGAAGGATAGTGGCCACACATGTATCTCGTCACCTCTGCCTCGGAATTCCGTCACCAGGTCAGAGGACAGGAAACGCGAGTTGGAGCCTGTGACATACACATCCGCCCCTTCGGTAACTGACAAGGAAGAGAGCACCTCTACAAAGTCTTCCACCTCCTGCACCTCGTCGATGATGATATAATAAGTCTCATAGTCAATCATCATCTTTTCCACCCAGTCCAACAGGTAGTCCGGGTTCTTGAACTCTCTGTTCTTCCTACTCTCCATGTCGATGACGAGAATATGGTCTTCTCTCACGCCCTCATCCAATAGATGCTGATGAAAGAGTTTCTTCAGAAGGAACGACTTGCCTGAACGTCGCAATCCTGTGATTATCTTTATGAGCCCGTTGTTCTTTGAACGGCTCAACTGTTCTATGTATCTATATCTGTTTACTATCATATTTTACGAAAAACTGTCACTTGTGACACTTTTTCGGAGGCAAAGTTATATATTTTATCCTAAATCAAAGAAAGAAATAAAGAAAAATGCACTAAAAATCAATGATTTTCCTGTTTTGTAGTGTCTATTCCACTTGCCGATGCCCATTTTTCTTTGCAAAGTTACTGCCCGGGCGAATGGTCAAGTACCGCCATGCTAACAGGCAGAGGACTGAACGACAGCTTTCCGCAAATCAAAGATTTGGGTATTTCATTAACTCCTCCGTCTGTTTTCTTGCCTTATCGCCCTCATTCCGCAGTCTTTTGATGCACGAAAAATCAGTTCCCGACAAGAGGAGCCGAAAGGCTTCAAAAGGAGGGAAGAAAAACAAGTTGAACAAATAATTTCTTTGCGTATGGAATTACACAGATTATCAGAAAACGAGCAGGCATTTGTCGAGTGCTTCTCACGGTTCGTAAACGGTCAGATGGGGTCAGCCGCCAAGGTAGGCAATGCCCTTGCAGATGACCATCGCTATCTTATCAACGAAAAGGGCAAGGTGGTGTTTGCCTTCTTGGAACGCCTTGCCAACGACTATCAAAAAGGTCGTTATGACCAGCGTGACGAGTGGGTGTGCCGATTGGCAGCAGAGGCCATCGAACACCTTGTAGAGAACAGAATGTATTACAGAACACTTAACAACGATTGACTATGGCAAGCAGATTGATTACACCCGTATTGGAGGAGATACTGAAATCCTATCCTCTGTATTCACAGGACGGCAAAGGCAAGGATGCCGTTTGTGTGGCAATATTCTTCATCGGACACGTCCGTTGGTTCGTACTTGAAGGACAGCCGGAAGGTAACGACACCACGTTGTTCACCATCGTATGCGGTCTGCATGAAACGGAGTATGGCTATACCTCCGTCAATGAAATGGAGAGCGTAAAGGTGGATGGCTCCAAATATGGAGTGGACGAGATATTTCAAGTGGAGCAGTTGGACGGCTTCAAGCCGGTGAAACTGAAGAGCATTCCAGACGAGGATTTACAAGCATTCCTTCATAATATGGAATGACCCCAAATTAAATCAGCCGCAGGGACATTACTCCTTGCGGCTGACTATTGTTAGTACCTACTATGAGTAGTAAAGCCTACGATTAGTATATACTACGATACTACTCTCATCTTCGGAAAGCGGACTTGGCAACGTGCTCCTCTTGTACCTCTTCCTTCTGGTACTCCTCCATGTCAAGCAGTTGCTCATACGCAGAGCTGATGTTTGCGTCCATAGAATGGTTGTGGCTGAAAGGGAAGGTATGCTTCACAGAGAGTCCTGCATTGGTCACAGTCCCCACATCCAGGCTATCCTTATCCTTGTTATATTGCAGGTTCAGCAAACCACCATTCGGCATTTGGAATATCGGCATTTTTCGCTGCGCCAATTCCGAAAACTCTTCGGCGGTCATCTCCCTCGCCACAGCCTTCACGTCCTCACTGGCACGTCCTATGCCATAGCGAGTGATATGGTCACGCACTTCTTGCTCCGTATGCTTCAGGAACACCTCATACGTACCGCCGACACTCCCGTTATAGACCACTGCAAAGTCCTTGTCCTCTATTAGCAGGTCATCGCCTCTGTTCTGGCACGGCTTCCTGTAGGTCTGCTCCTCGTCCATGCCGTTCCCGTCATAGTATTCCTTGGCAAGCGTCAGCAGTCCTTGATAGTCACCTTTCTCCTTTAGCTTATCCAGTTCCGATGTGTCATCCGTTGATTGGAGATAGGCGATGGAGGCATAATAGACGTTTTCTTTCGATTGTGAAGGCTCTGTCAGGCTTTTGTACTGGGCAAAAGCCTCCTGATAATTGGTGTCAAGGTCTTTGCCGTGGTCGTAAGGAACAGAGAGTTTCACTTCCAGACCGTTACTCGTCGGCACAGCAATCTTTACAGAGTCCTCCTTCTCATGATGCTGGATATATACAGCAGAACCATTATATGCCAAGACTGCATGGTCGCCGTCATCTATGGATAGATAACTTTTCCCTTGCCCGTTTTCCTGCTCAGCCTTTTTCTCCTGGTCTATCTCCATAGCAATCTTGTCGATATGCTGCGTGAGCATTGAGGTAGCTTTTTTCACATCGAGTAGCGTGGTCTTGATGAACTGCGGCGACTCCTTCAGCGAATCCAGCCAAGACTTCAAATAGGCAGCCGAATCTCCTTTCAGATGCTTTGTCATGCCATACCGCTGAGCGGTCAGCGCAGCCGTCAGTTCTGCCACCAGTTCCTCGCGTGCATACTCTGCCGAGCCGAAGGTAGCGGGCTTGATGCGGTCTAACTGTCCCTCCGCACCCGTGGAGTGTCCCATCTCGTGGAAAAGGTTCGAGTAGAAAGACTCCCCATCCTTGAACTGCCTTTTCTCAGGCATCACAATCTCATTCTTGCTGATGGAGAAATAGGCGGAATCACCGAACATCGGTTTGATGGGACATATCCAACGGTTGTCCGCTATCATCCTATCCACGGGTTCAAAGGCAAACTGCTCGTCCTTCTCTACCTTGGGCATCGAGTATTCCTGTTCCAGTTTCTCCCAAAACTCTGGTCTGACCTCCTTCAGGTTGGTCTGCGCCACATTGAAGACATGGTAAGTCTGAAGCTTTGGATATACATTGTACTTTTCGCGCTCTTCCTGAGAGAGCAGTTTGTAGTCCTCCCACTTGATGTGTTCCTTTGTTTCCTTATTGACCACCGTAAACGTGGTGAGCATCACGGGGAAAGAATGCTCACCTTTCAGTACTGACACACGGGGCTTCTGTTCCTCGTCTTTCTTGCCAGTTTTGTTAAACTGCTGTATGCGGTCGAAGGTACAGAAGCGAGGAATCTTGTAACCCTCCTTCTCGCAATGCAGGAGCAACATCATAGCGTTCATGCCATTATATTCTCGTCCGTTCAGGTTTTTCGGCCATTGCAACGCACCTTCAGTAAACCAGGGCTTTTTCCATCCGTCTTTGCCCGACAGCGACTGAATACGCTCAATCATCATATCGGCAAACAGGTCGAGTGCCTTGTCTTCGGCACTCGGACCTTCCTTAGCATAAGGCTTTCCCATAGTCAATTAACCATTATAGGGCTGCGGAACATATTCGCTCATTTCAGACACTCGGCAGGAGAAGTCCAGTTTGTCATTGAAGACACTGACAGACAATGCCCCTTTGATGTTCGCTTTCACGCCTGGTTGCAGCCATGCCTCGCATTTGCCATCGAATAGGAAGAAACTTACCCAGATGTATTCAAATCCGTCCTGTACTTTCTCTGCGCTGAAAGCGGAGAACTGGCAGTACGGCACACCATTCTTGTCCGTCTTGTCCTCAATGCTCTTGCCCACCTTGCCGCGGAACTCCATCACGCCCTTGATGCAGTCCTCTGCCTCGTCAGGCTGGTGGCTGATGCTGCTTGCCGACAGGTTGAAATAAAGGACATCGCCCCATTTTCTTGGTACCAATACACCGGCTACCTCAATGCGTTCGCCGATGTTGCAGCTGCCCACCTCCGTCAGTGTCCCATCTTTGATGACCGACACCTCGATGGTCTTGTTAATCCCGCTCTTCGCTGGAATGACTACGTTCATGGCAAAGCTCACGAATGCCTTGCCCTCCTTGTTCGTGCGGCAGGTCGCAGCCTTGCTGACCGTTCCGCACACTGTTACATTACATTTGATCATTGCTCGATACTATTTGAATTATACATATCCATCGTCCAAGTGAAATGTCTTAGCAATGACAATAATCTCTTTTCAATCATCATATACTAGCGCACGTATCAGTTCATAGACTATCCACGCTGCTATGATAAGTTGGAAGCCGAGATAGATGATGGCCACGGTCTGACCGAAAAGCCATTGGGTAAGCATGAAGTGTCCTGCCACAGCTACCATACCCACCAGCAATGTACACAGATGACTTGCTATCCTTTTCATTTCCTTTGCAGATTTTGTTGTTGACTCTCAGCCTCCATCCCTTGCTCGAAGTTCTGCGAAGCCTGCTGTGTCGCCACGATGCCTGTCACCATTCCCGCAATCTTCGTCCGTTTGCTTTCTTCCGACAGATTGGCATTGCCCAAAATGAGCGACAGGCGGTTCATCTCCGAGGAGGTCAGTTCACGGTCAATCTTCACCGTACCGCTCTCTGCATGAAGCACAGTCTTGCCGTTCTCACCCACAGTAATGGTGCATTGCCTCATGCCTGGAACAAGCGAGGTCAAATCTACGAGCCGGTTGGCTGCCATGGCAGAGATAAGTCCTTTTTGTCGTTCCTCATCATTGCTGTCAATCTGCGCTGCCAACATCATCAGCGACATGAAGGTGGTCATCGCCATGTCGAGTATAGGGTCATTCGTTCCCGAAATGCCCACGCCGCTGTCCTCCGAGGAAAGGATTTTCTTCATCCAGTCCTCCGACGAAACCTTCTGCTCCTGTGGCGCATTGCTCTTGTATTTTGCCAACAGGTCATTGCCGTTATGCAGGGCCTGTAGCTTGATGTTGCCTTTCTGTCCGATTTCTGCCAGATAAGCGGCTGGATCCATATCCCTTTTTGAGCCGTCAGCCGATACACTCTTCACTCCGAAATGCAGATGCTCGCCAGTGGTTCTGGTGCCGGTATTTCCCGACACCCCCAACTTCTGACTGGCATTAACCACGTCACCTACCTTTACTGCTATGTCAGACAGATGCAGGTAGGAGCATTGCACCTTGCTGCCATCCTCACGGCTGTATTCCACGGTGACGGATTTCCCTCCTGCCGTGTTCGCATTATGGTTCACCGCCACCACCTTGCCGCCGTTCTCCGTGGCCAACACCGCCTCATGGTTCGTCTTGATGTCAATGCCCTTGTGCATCTGCTGCTTGGTGGCATCCATCGGATCCTGGCGATTGCCGAAAGGCGAGGTGATGAAGAGAAACTCCTCTCGCTCCACAGGAAAGGAATACCCGGCAGACTGCGGTACATGGGCAGCAGGCATTTCTCTACGAGGATTATTCTCCACCCCGAACGACCGACCTTCTGCCCGCATCTCAGCCATCACCTCACTGTCATACTTGTCCAGTCCGTTGGCTTCAATGATGCGCTGCAGACTTGCAGCATAACCGCCGCCCGTGGCATAGCCGGCACGCTCAATGCCCTTCGTCCATCCCTTGTAGTCGTCAGGCGACAGCGTGAAGCACTGCGCATAACGCTTGTTCTGCTTCAGGAACTGCGAGTGATGCTCATAACTGTCACCCACGCTTTTGTACTTACAGAATTTCTCGTTGGGCCTATCATCCGTATAGACTCCATACTCTCCGCCATTCTTCAACCACGATGCCGTAGCCTTGATGCCAAAGTGGTTGTTGCATTCGCGCGACAGTTGGCTCTGTCCGTTGCTGCTCTCCAGTATGGCTTGCGCCAAGATGACGGAGGCAGGAATCCCATACATCCGCATCTGTTCTTTGGCTTCCTCCGCATATTGTGCGGCATACGCTGCGTTCTTTCCCATAAGCCTATCTCCTTAGACTGGTGTGTTGTTCTGTTTCTTGACTTTCCTGTGCCATCTGCTTTCCTGTCTCTTTTCCAGGTGACACCATCTCCGTAATTCCACGCTTCGATGATGTTGTCTGCTTCGGCATTTCCAACTGGTCACAGATGGCCACCCGTTCACCAGCACGAATGAGCTTCGGCAGATAGGTGTCGAGGGCATGATATGGGAATCCTGCCATTGCCAACGGCTTGCCTTCATCATCCTTGCGCCCATTGCTCTTTGTCAGCGTAATACCCAATATTTTGGATGCCTTCACCGCATCATCCTTGTAGGTCTCATAGAAGTCACCGCAGCGAAACAAAAGAATGGCATCAGGATGCTTCTTCTTCAAGTCAAGATATTGTTGGACAAGGGGAGAGACAGCAGCCTTGACAGCCTTTTCATCCTTCTTTTCTTCTTTCTTTTCCTCTTGTTTCTTCTCTTCCCTTTGTTCAGAGCTTTTATCTTCCTTAAGTACCACTTCCTTCTGTTCATCATGCTTATCGACAATTGCCGTCTCCGCTTGCTTCACCTCCGTCGCTTCTTCCTGCTTCTCTTGTGTACTTTGCTCGACATTGTTGTCTTTCTGCAATACATCAGCAAACAGCGAGGCGGCAAGGTTCTGCTTGTAGGAATCCCTGTCAGGAGCCACCCACAATCGTTGCCATTGTGACGGACTGACACTTCTCGGCTGCAACTTCTTGCCGTCAATAGTGGCTGCACACAGGCATTCGCCCGATTTGGCACGGAATACTGCCACACGCTGGATGCGGTTCAAATCAACCTCCTGCTCATTACCTCCGAAGATGTCCACCTTCAGGTCGGGTTTCGCCTCTGCCATAGCATAATACTTCTGTGCCAGTTCCTCACGCACACGCTCGATGTTGTCCATCGACTGCTTCAAGGTGGTGAAGAAATGATTGAGGTCTCCTTTGTCGGGATAGACGGCAAAGCCCTCCTTACCTTCGGGCTTGATGTACAATGCCCACCGCTCCTTGTCATCCTTTACCAACTGCACATTGTCGAAACCGATGTCACGGCTGTGGGTTACGGCCTCAGAAGCATCCAACGAGGATAGGTCTTCGATAGACCAGTTGCGCAGTCTTGATACCGTGATTTTCTTGTCGGCGAAATAACTGTCGTCGGGACGGAAGCCCAAGGCTCCGTCGGGATTGTAGAAACGCACGTTGTCATAACCCTCTTTCTGCAAGGCATTGGTGAAGCGTTGCTTGTTCATGCCCTTGATCTCGTTGTTCACCTCCAACGATGCACCCTGTGGCAGCACCACATCGGCGGTCTTGCTGGCATCATCACGCACGATGACCACAGTACGCTGCTCCTCGTTGGGATGCTGCTTGATTTCGTCTGCTACGAAGTAGTGGTTGGGCAACTGCACCTGTATCTGCGCCGTCTCTCGCTGATGCTGGTCGGTGGCATACTCCACCTTTTCACCCAGTTCGGCTTTCTTCAACACCTTCAGCGCACCGTTCACCTCACTCTCGATGGCATCAATCAGACAAGGGTCTTCCTTCAGTTCCCTCGTCCAATAGTCCACCATGCTAAGGCTGTCCTTTGACAGACGGGCAGGCAGTCCCAGTTCGAGCATCTTCACGCCCGAAGCTATCTCAGTGATGAGTCGTTCCTTCTTCACGGCATCCTCCGACGGGGCTTTGCCGTTCTTCATGACCATGCCCTCACGTGCCAACCGCTGCTGATGACCGGTGGCAGACACCAACTGACGCATCATCTCCTGTACATAGTCATTGTAGTGCTCGAAGTCACGCTGCCGTGGCAGGTAGATGACATCCTTCTCGGTGTCGTAGTGCGCCACACCCGTGCCGTCCTGACGTACATTCACGAGGTTGTCCTTCATCTTCTGAAGGAATCCGTTGACGCACCCATGCAGCTGCTTGTCCTCCTTGTCGCCATAACCTCTATCCTCCACCGTGCCATCCTTCTTCAATGCCGTAGTGTAGGCTGTTTCGTTAGCCATAGGCAGTAGCGTCTGGTCGATATTGAACAGCACACGGATCTCACGGTTTTTCACTCCCTTGTACTGCTGTTTGTCCTGTTCCGACAGTTCTGCGTATGCCTCCTTGGTGATGACATCGTCGGGATTGTTGCGGTTGACGTACTTATTCCAATTGTAATACAGGAACGGCACACCTTTCTCATGCTCCCTCACGCTCTCACCCCGTGCCTTCGCTTCGGAGAACTGCGTAAACAGATTGCTCTTGCAACCCTTGGCATCGGAGTCAAGGGCAAGGACAAGGGCATTGAACGGACTGACCGAAAAGCCCTTGGGATAGAGCTTCGGATAGAGTTTGCCGCTTGCATTCAACCAATGTCCCTTGGCATCCACCGCACTCGTCAGTGCCTCAGTGAGCAGCGACACCTGCTTCTCCGCCGTCCGCTTCTCAAATTCTGATTTCTCTTTCATGCTTTTATCTTTTTGTTTATCTCAATCACATTCTATAATTGGCTTACCAAGCCACCGTTCCCGACAATTTTGTTGTCGGGCTTCACTGTATTCCCCTCGGTCGCACCACGCTCTCCCGTGCCTGCTCTTCGTACTGCATTGCTGCCATCTGTCGCATCTGGTCGTTCTTGGCAAGTATGGCGTTAGCCAATGTATTCAGCGGCAATGCCCCCGACTGATGCGCCCCAATCACACTGTCAGGCAGTTGAATGGTACAAGGCACATGGTCAATGTTGGCAACGAGACACCGCCCTTGCAGCATCGGGTTGCTGATACGAGGATTGAGTGGTTCATCAGGATATTGGCGGTACTGAATGCGAGATGCAGCAGGACTAACTGTAGGTGCAATGCCTTCCTGCTGTTTCCTGCCCAGCACCTCATGTCCCGCTTTGTTGAGCAGATTGGCACCTCCCATACCCATCAACAGCATCTTCAGTATAGGATTCTTCACGAACATTCCAGCCACGATAGAGGCCAAAGGAAGGAGGCTATTGTCCATATTCAGCGATTTTGTCTTGCCAGTGAACAGTCCCACCAGTACATCGGGCAGCATCGCCAACACATAACCAAGGTTCTTGCCGATGTCTGAAAAGCCGTTCAGTCCAAAACTCTGCAACAGCCCGTCCCATCCATTTTCGTTTGTTTGTAAGGCTGTTTCCTCCTGCTGGACTACAGATGGTGTTGCCTCTTCAGTCGATGAATCAGGAGTTTCTTTCGGTTCTGCCTTCTTCTCCTTCTCAGCCTCTGCATCCAGTCTCGCCTTAACCTCCAGATACTCGTCTTCCTGTCCAGGCGCAACTATCAAGGGCACATCCTTGTACTTGCCTGTACGTTTGGTTGCTTCGTTTCTCTGAGGGTCAAGGAACGTACCTTTGTTCCAAGGAAAAGAGGTCTGCTCGGTTTGTTTCGTCCAATCCATAAAAGTGATATTGCTCGTGGGAATCTTGTTCTTGAAATGGCTGTTGGTAGCCTTGATATAGCTGTTCTCGTGGTTCTTGATGACTTTTGCCTGTTTGCGGAATGAGGCGAAGACGTTGGTGCCCGTACCGAAAACTCCCTTGCTGATACACTCCTCGACACAGACCTCTTGGCTGCTACCTTTCTTGCTTAGGTGCTCCATGCCGACATTCATCACCATATCGATACCGACAAACTTGGCGAAGGTTGCCCATGAGCCAATCCCTCCCATGGCCACGACATCGGCACCCGCTCCGGCTGCCCATCCCGCTGCCTTCTCTGTTCGAGAGGGCTTATAGGCTGCCTCTCCTTTGGCTTCTATCTCTGCGGCAAGGGGTGACTTGTTCAGTTCGTAGGGCAGACCGAACAGACTGCTTTGTGCCGCCTTGCGGATGATATAGTCGGCAGAAGATGTTGGCATACGGTCTTTCACCATTTTTTCTATCATCAGCTGCTCCATGCGGTGATCGATATAGGCGTATGCCAAATCACAACCGAGTTGTTTAGAGAGTGCATCGTACCGCTCTCGTCCTATCTCCGTCACCACCGCCTTGCGCCATTCCTCAGCCATCACGGCAAGGTCACGCTGCATATCCTTGTTGCCGACAATAGCCTCCTTGCACATCGCCAGATAGTCTTCGGTGGTCTTGCTGTTCCACTTGCCTGTAATCTTCAGCGTGGCGTATGGGTCATCACCAGGCATATTGGCAGTGGCCAATGAGCGTAGGATGCCAGCCGTACTGTTGGAGTAGGCTCGCATCTCGTCTGCCTGTCTGTTGGACAAGTCCCGTTGCACCCTGCCCATCACGGGGGCAAGGTGACACCCGAAGTAGTCGCCCATCAGACGCTCTATCTCTGCGAATCGCTGACTGTTCTTAACTGCCATATACCTTGTTTATATATTATACTGCTGTAATATCTGTTCCTTTGTCTGCTCGATGGCATTGTGATATATCTCCATCTGCTTAGGATAGTGTTCCTCCAACCATGCGTCCTTGTCCACTTGGCAGTGGATGAACTGCACGGCCATACGTTCCTCAATCTCCACGGAGGGTTCCCCCTCTTCCTTACCATTGAACCATGCCTTTGTCCACCATCTCACGCCAGCCCGGTCGGGATAGACGCTCACTATCCTCGGAATGTCGAAGCTCTGGATATCCACGTCCAAGTCGGCAAGAGGGTCGATGATGCCGTCATGCGTCAGGGCTTGCTCTTGGAGTTTTTTTTTAACACCTCGTCCATCGTGGAGAGATATACCTGATGTCGCATGGCAAGATAGTTGAGAAAGTCGGCAATGAGCAGGTTCTGCACCTTAGTCGCCAAAGGCATACAGCGGTTGCCGATGCCCAAGGGATTAGCCATGCTCGGCATGGTCTCGTAGAAATAATGCTTGCTCGCTCCCAACGAGAAGATGTTTCTCAACGACTGCTCCGTATGTTCGGGCAGAGAGTATGCTCCTTGTTGAAGGTCCTCGAAGTAGGAGGGAAGGAAGCGGAGCATCAATGCCTCTATCTCCTGACGGTCGGTGTCGTAGGGTGAAGGGATGTTCATGTCCAGTTCATTGATGCCCATTTGGGAATTGTGCTCCAATGCCTTGATATTGCCGTAGAGCATGGTGAGGAACTCCAACGGATTGATTTCCTCTCCGTCAAACCTCACCTCCATGTGCAGCAGGTCGCCACTGATGGCGATGGTCTGACCGGCCTTGACGCTTTGGGAGAAGTTGGCGAAGACATTGGAGAGATGCCTGTAAGTCACTTCGTATTTGCCGTAGCGGATGGTCTGGTAGATGCCATGCTCCGCGTCCGACCCAATGGCAGAGACGGTTCCCGTTGCCACCGCCGACAGCAGGTAATGGTTCACTGAGAAGTCTATGCCGTGATGGAAGAATGTTTCTCCCGTCACGGGATTTTTCTGCTCTCCGTAACCCAAGGACATCTGCACGTCCTGCTTTATAGGCTCCTCAAACGGCATACAGTAGCCGCTCGATGAGCGCAGTATCATTTCTTCTGTATATCTCATATCACTGTATATTGGTTATCGTTTCATCCCTCTGCTTTGGGTCTCTGCTTCTTTCATGTTCTGCCCATGTGAAGACGTACCGCCTCTGTTAGGCAGAGTTTGCGCCACCTTAGAATTGTTCCCGATGATCATCGCTCCAAGCAGGGCACCCGCAATCTTGCTCATCCAACCAAAGCGTCCGAATACCATGAAGGCGGCAGCCACCAGTCCGACGATGCTCATACCCGACACGTTGCCCTTGCCGATATTGCCAAAGAGATTGCCTATCATGTCGCATCCTACGCCTCCGAACATATTCCTAAAGAAATCACTGATGCCGCTGAACTGGGTGTCCATCTTTCCGGCTACAGTGTTCACCGCATCAACGGCTTCACCAGCCTTGCCCGTCAGACGTTGCACATCGTTGGCGGTTTGTGCCACCGCTTCCGTGGCATTCTCGCCGATGACAGCATCACCTACGATGCGTGCCACGCTCTTGTCTGTGGTCAGCTTCTCCCATGTCACATAGCCTGCGGCACTACCCACTGCGGCCGTCTGCATAGCCTTGCCGGCTCCCATAAGGGTGCGTTGCGGGTGGAGTGCCGCACTGCCTAAGGTCTTTCCAGTTACTCCGATGACATGGCCAGTACCTCGTGCCGCCTTGCCACCATATTTCAATAATGAACTCCAAAATCCCATATCTTATCGTTTTTTAATCACGGTTTGACTTCGTCTTCTTCTGTCACGACTCGGCATAGCTCGAACAAGTTCGGCTCTGCTCTCGCTGCTCCATCAGTTTACGTTCTTGCCCACCTGCTTCCACCGCCTCTTGGCAGCCGCTGCTATCTCGGCTTTGTTCGCTTTGGTGGGTCTTGCCCCTTCGTCTATCTCCATCCAAACATCGCCCATGGTGGTGTATTTCACCGCCCTCGTCAGTCGCTTCAACTGCTTGTTCATCTTCTTCAGTTTGGGTCGGATGCCGAAGACTATCTCCACACGCTCCTTCTCGGTCATCTTGTTGCCCGACAGGCATACCGTGCGTATGTCATTAACTATCTCGATGCTGTTCATAATCAGCTCGCGGTATATCTTGTTGCGCTTGGCTGACAGGGCTACGGCAAGTCCGTTGGCAGGATGGGCATCCAACTGCGCCACCAATCCACCCATATTGTCCACCAACTGACCTATCTCGTGATAGAAACCATATATCTGTGCGGCATAGCTGACGATGGAACGGAAGGAGTCCAGATAGTTGTTGAACTCCCGCTGCAGGTCGGTAGTGGCTTCCACTTCCTCCTTGGTCCAGATATGGCCGGTGGATTGTAGCAGCATCACTTTCTCCTGATTCTTCAGTTCTTTCTCCGCCTTGTTGGTGTACATCAGAATCATCCCCGCAAGAGTCGGGTCGTTCTGCGCCCGCACTCCTGCAAAAGATGATATAAACATAAAAATGGCAATTGATATGAAATACTTCATGACTGATTCCTTTATCGTTAATCACTGATGGTCATACGTCCTGCTCTGCGCCATCTGCTAAGGGCTTGGGTGGCTATCTCTCCATTGCTTCGGTCTATCATCCCTGCCGTCACGCCGTTCCACACATCGGTCATGGTGTAATATCGTATAGACAGATAAAGACGATGCAGCTTCTTGCTGAAGGCACTCAGCTTGTCGTTCAGTGCCCACAGCGTCTTGCTCCTTTCCGCACCAGTCAGCATGTTCTCTTTGCCTCCTTTGGCGACTGCATCTTTCAGCAGTGTGAAGACGGACACCAATTCCGTGGCGGTCTCCATATACAGGTTGTTCATCGAGAGGGTGGCAACGATGCCTTGCGGATTATTGTTGATGGCCTTGCGCATCTTACACAAGGTGATGAATATCTTCACTCCATCGTCGTACAGATAGGTACAGGCTTTGAGGGAAGAGGCATAACCACTGGCGGTTTTCAGATAACTGTTGTACTTCTTCTCCCATTCGTGTATCTTGGTGAACTCTGCGGCGATGGTATTCTGCAACAGGGCAGTCTTGGTCTGACCTTTGATTTCCTTCTCTATCTCACCGTTGATGGCTTCGTTGCCCTCTGCTAATGCCATCCATTCCAAAGGGTTGGCAGTCACAATCTGTGCATGGGCTGACGGCACGCTCAGTACCAATGCCACGACAATGAACCAAATCTTATCTATTCGTAATCTCATATACGCCCTTTCTTCGTTTGTTCGTTTCTACTCTTGTTCGTATCACACTCACCACGTCATAGCTGTTGCTGATGCCGGTCATTTCCAGTTTCGGTGTCGTTCTATCCATCGACAACACGGTCACGCTTTTCAGTCCGCATAACTGTTGTATCAATGTCTGATGCTCGGCAAAGTCCACCACTCGGTACAACTCCATGTAGTTCACGCTCCGCTGAAACACTCCGTGCTCACAGATGAGTTGCTCGCTCCCGATATGGTAGCGGATACTCCTCAGATAGATGAATCGGTAGAGTAAACAGAGGGAGAACAGGAGGCTGAAGACAAGCAACAGGGTACTATATGCACAACCGGGCAATCCTCCGATTAGGAGCATTGCCACGCACAACAGCAACAGAGGCAGTTCGTTGATGAAAAACTGTCCGATGCTGGGGCACAAGGTGATGATGCTATTATCTTCTTGTCTCATACGCTTCTATGATATGTGTTCTTTTCTTCTTTTTCCCTTTGTTTCTCTGCCTTGCCGGCTGCGATAAACTCGGCATAGTCGAAGGTATCTGGTTCGCCCTTGGCAATCAGTTCTGCTGATTTCTTGTTGAGCAGCGCATCGTTCCAGTCCTTGTAGCAACCCAATGGATGATAGGCTTGCACATGCTCGTGACGGAAGCCCATCTCTGCTGCCACCTTCCTGAAGTTTGCAACAAACTGCCGCCCTGCATCGTCCTTGTCAAAACCCAAATAGTGCCGTGCGTTGGGAGTAACGGACAGAAGTCCTCGCATCTGTCCCTCGGTGGGTGTGCCGCCCGTAGATACATACACCATCTTTACAGGATTTATCTGATACTCTGCCATGGCATCGTAGGCACTCTCAAACCATACAATTTCGCTTGCTTTATCCAACGGCTCGCCCGTGAGGTTGGCAATCCACAGTCCTTCACTGCTGTTGCTTCCTTCTGCCTTGCCCTTGTAACCGCCGCTACCGTCCATCTTCGGTCGTCCTCGTTCCTCAAAGCCCACAGTCTTGTCGGGTGTCTTGGGCAGTACAAGCGGAAAGGCAAGGTTGGCAAAGGTAAGTCCATCCGTCCGATGCTTAGTAGCCAGACAGAAATGCCGATGAAAAGCATACTGCGTATAGAGGTCGATGCCTCGGAACTTAAAATAGGGATAAAACCTTTTCTGCGTTTCCCTGTCCTGCGGATTGAACTTGTGGATGTCGTAGTCATTCAGGTTGAATGGCTTTCCGTCCTTTCTTGGTTCTGTAATCTTCGATGGTCTGTCCTCTATGGGTTGGTTGAGCAGTCGGTTGCAGACGAGGTTGACGAGTCGGTCAGGAGACATTCCCACCTTGTTCTCTGAAAACATTTCTGGATGCTCCTTGATGAACGAAATGACATTATACACCTTCTGCTGCGGTGGTTGGAAGCAACATTTCCCATTCTGCGTGACAATGAACTTATCACCACGCACCCGTCTGCCCTCACTGTCAGTACGCACATACGACGGATAACGCAAGCCATCTCTCTTGTTCAGATGATACCCTGCGTCCACCAGTACTTCCTGTATGCTCAACCTGTCCAGAAAGTCATCGTATGTCAGTTCACTACTCATTATAAATTATAAATTGTAAATTATACATTGTTAATATCCTCTCCTTATCTCCGTGGCAACATGATTTGCTTCTGCCTCAAAGTACCTTGCCGCAATCTCCTGTGGCGAATCCACTCCCGGTTTGAAGTAAGGACGTGGACCGCCATGATGCTCTGCATAGAACTCCGGGGCTGGATGGTGATGATGGTGGCTTATGTCATGCGCCACCTCTGCTGTAACGACTGCTCCTGCCGTCAGAGCCGCCAATATCTTCGTGCCCAGTCCGGCGTTGGTTTCGGGGCGTGTCTTCATATCCACTTCACTGAAAACCTTGGAGAAGAGTTTCATGCGATGGTAGTCATCCACCGCCAAGAACTTGTCGTAGTCCTTCTGCTTGATTTCGTGCGTGATGGCTTCTCCATTGATAATGGCGGTCATGCGATACTTATCTTCGCCTTTCTTATCTCCCTCCATCGGAGGCACTTTCTCCACCATGATGTCACCGACTTTCACTTCACGCCCATGCGCTCCCTCACGATACCAACCCTTGTTCTCATTAATCAAGGCAAGGTCTTCACCTCTCACCATGGCATCGCCTTGCAACACGTCACGTCTGACAGTCTCGTCCTCTTCCAACGGAAGCAACCGTTCCTCGTCTTGTTGCTGACGCTGCTGCAACTCCTGTTCAAGTTCGGGATGCAGATGCAGGTCGATGCGCTCCTTGCTATTCAGTGTGTCCATCAGGATTTTGTCAGCAAAGTCGTCCTTGATGATGCCATTCAGCAGTTCCAAGCGTTGAACGACGGGCACTTCCTTGATGGAGTTGGAGGTGAGTTTCTTCAGTTCCTCATCTGTCAGGTCATACACCATGTCGGCATTGACGCTGTTCGACTGAATGGTCAGCGTCTTCGCATTCTCATCAATGATGATGCCATGCGATGCCAGACACTCCTGCCACTTCTCATTGGTGAAATAGACAGGCGAGGTAATCAGTTCCTTATAAGGCTTGGCTGGCTCCGTGCTTCTCGTGCGGCTGATGGAAGGCATTATGATTCCCTCCAAATCTTTCAGCACATCCTGTTGCTGAGGGCTATAACTCTGTTGCTGTCCCTTATAATAGAACCCATAACCGCCGCTCTGCAATTCGCCAGGCTTCATTCTGCCGTCCCAACGTTCAGGCACAATCGGGGCTTCGGGGAAGAACAATCGTCCTCCAACTCTGCGAAGATGGAATCCCTCCTGACTGCGTGGTGTCCAACCTAAAAAGGGTGGTGGCATATCGATGCGCCCCATCCGTCCATACTCGCCGATACCAACACGATAGCCGTGCAGCCCCATAGCTACACGACCGTTGGCATTGCGTGCATGAACGAAGTTCTTGGGCATATAGAAGTCGTTGCCCACAATGCCCGTAAAGGTATTGTAGGCTAACTTGTTGGCATGATTCGTACCCCAGTCGGTCAGAGCCAACATCTGCTTCTCGGTGATGTTATAGGTAAGCAGCGGACTGTCATGCCCTTGCACCACAAGCTGATAGCCGCTGCCATTACTCACCACATGAGCCTGCATACCATTGCGCATGAGCAAGTCACGCATCTCTGGTTGCAGGTCCATCTGTTGGGGATTCGTATTCTTTCTTATCGCCATACTTATTCTTCACTCTTCATTCTTCACTCTTCATTTATCATGCTTCACCGTTCTCTATTGCCTTCTCCAGTTCCTCATCTTTGTGATGGACAAACTGCTCCGCACTCTCTTCACAAATGCAGAGTCCGTTGTTCAGACAATAGCTCTCATATTCTTCCTGCCATTCAGCAGAATGATGGTTGACATACTCCAACCAACCGTACTCGCCGCTCTGTATCTTCTCGACGAGCACATCCTCTGGATAATATTTATTTGATGCCATATACTTATTATATTATGTGTAGATTATTTGTGCATGGAAAAAGAGGCGCGGTTGCGCTCTCCATTCTTCTTCTGCTCATTCCAAAGTTCTTCCGTGTATTCCTCTTCAGGCACATAGTCAAGATTACCGTCATCGCCCATTACCCAACAGCCATAGCACCCGAAGGTGTATTTGTCCCACTCTCGCTTGGTGTTCTCCTTCCACTTCTGACTGTCGCCTTGATTAATCCTTATGCCGGTCTTATCGTTCAGGTCAATACCCACCGTCACCTGTTCGTCCTCCATGATGAGCGTGAGCGGCTCACCCTTCTGCATCACGGTCAGTTCTGCCGAACTCAGTTTCAGTTCATCCTTCAGCACCTCCAAGTTGCGCCCGATGACAGGCGTAGGTACCGACATCACCTGATTGGTCTCCGTGTCAATCTGCACGAAAGCCTTGCTGCTCCTGCCATCAGCATCCTTAACATCGGCAAGGATAGCCTTTCCAGCCAGCAAGTCCTCCTGCTGTTCCTGAGTAAAAGCCTCCAATGGTGATTTCTCCAACTGCGGATAGAAGACCACATCCACCTTGCCGTCCTCCATACGGACCAACGCAAATCGGGTGCGGCTCTTCAATGTCTCGCCCTCATCATTATTCACCTGAATGGGCAGCAACGGTGAACGTCGTCCCTGACCAATATCTTCCAACGCCCACATGGGCAGGTCTTCAATCTTCTCTTGTGTGAGACCAAAACGAGCCAGTGTCTGATAAGGCACCTCGCTCTCTTCAAATCGTACTTGCTTCATACTTTAACTTTGAATTTGAAATTAAACTCATGCAAAGTTATATACCTATTCAGAGACAAGCAGAATTGCATAAGATAATGCGTGTTATTTTTGACGATTATTATTATTTGAGTTTGATTTCTGCTCAAAAATCAAACTCGATTGCTATATTATGTTACAATCTTCTTGTCTTCCCTTTGTTCTTTATGCCAGTCAAAGAATTGCTTGTTACTTTTGCACCATGAAACGATTTCTACTCATCACAATAGCAGCAATATTCTGTTCATCAGCAACAGTATGCGCTCAGTTCAATACCGTCACACAGACTAAGGTACACCGCAAGGCTGTGCCAAAACGACGCAGTCCGCAACATCCGAACAACTGCCTCCGTGCTCGCCGCATCAGCGGCGAGACTCTCTTGCCTTTGCCCCATTACAAACCCAAACGGAGCAGACCGACCGCCACACGGCACTTGTCAGTCCACTCCGTCATATCTCTGTCACCAGCCCTTTCGGCTACCGCAGAGACCCATTTACAAAAAGAAAAGCCCTACACAACGGGCTTGATTTGAAGGCAAATTACGAACCCACATACGCCATGATGCACGGCGAGGTCATCAAGGTAGGCAAGGACAAACGTTCAGGCCTCTATGTCACCCTCCGTCACGGCGACTTCACCGTCAGCTATTGCCACCTCTCCCAAACTCTCGTCACCAAAGGCACCCACGTCCGTCCCGGCATCATCATCGCGCTGACAGGCAACAGTGGTCGCAGTACTGGTCCCCACCTGCACCTCACACTCAAAGACACAAAAAAAGGACGAGCCATCGACCCGTCCATTCTTCTCAATCTTATCAAGCATCCACTCTAATAGAACGCCTTGTCTTTTGTCGTTCACATCACCCCTTCCGCATTGCAATAATGTCTTAAATATCTAATCCTCAACAATTTCTATTCTTGAAAAACAAGTGTTTTATTCACGAATATAATATGATTTCGTGAAAGATGTCATAAGATGATACTAATATCTATGCTATTTGTCAATAAAGAACCCGTTTCTATGCAGATATTCTGAAACGGTTAGTGTTCCAATCCCTATCTGCTCACACAACAAAGGAAGTTTCTTGAACAACTTACCGTCATTCTGCTGCCTTGTTTCCTCCGTCATTACTTGCATCTCTTCCAGATGGATAGCGTCCGAGTGTCGTACATTCAGTGCATAAATGATAATCTTAGCATCACCTGTTTTAAGGTATTCTTCCTTTTGCTCTATGTATTCTTCTTCAGTCAGTTCCTGCTTCTTCAGTCTTACACAGAAATTGTTGTCTATCATGTTGCTGAATCTCTCTGGGGCACATGGAAATAGATCCTTTGTCGGAATGACCAATTTCTTGTCTTTGAGGAAAGGCATCTTTTCAACTGCAATTCCTTTGGAGGTGCGTTTTGATTCATCCAGAATCACATCAAGTAGCATCAAATCCTTGCGGGAGAACGCCTCTTCCAGGAATGAGTACAACTGTCCGTCCTTATCCAAGGGAAGATAATTCTTGGCAATCATCACCAATGAGCATGTATCAACAACTATCGCCATAACTCCCTCTCAAAATTTGCTGGTTTGACATTGAGTCTCGAACAGAAAGTGGTCTCGTTGACCACTCCATTGAAATAGGCATATTGCATGGTTTTCAAGAATAGCGGAGAAATGATGGGCTTTGGTGTTCGCCCGCCTCTCTTCTCAGAGTTTTTCAACTTTTCCTGTTCCTCTCTTCTTCTGTATTCCTCTGCCAATTCACTCTTGACATTGCTGTAGCTCGAATAGCTGATTTTCCTGTCGATATACATCCTTGTATATAAGGCAAGACGGCTAATGTGCGTCCGTGCACTGATAGCCTTGAAGAGGTCAATGCAGTAGTCGTTACGGGAATCTACACATGCTATGTTAGCAAGTGTTTCTGCTTCTTGTCCCATAATGAACTGATATGCAAAATCATTGCACCATCTTTCGACATCACTGTATGAAGTCTGTGCCGAGATGTCCATCATGTCCACCGACTCCACTTCTTCAATCCCCAATAGACAATGCCCCAATTCATGCGCCAGAGTGAATATTTCTCGCTTGTAATGCTTATGATGCTTAAGCACTATCACATTGGGCTTAAGGTAAAAACCGTCAATGTTGGTTTTCTCTTTCTTGTTCCATGTCTCTATGTATTCAAAGACAAAAATGCCATGATCGGCGATTTTTTCTATCATCTTCACAAGAAACTGCCTATGATTGACAGTTTCCCCGGGATAAAAAAAATCTCTTGCACGTACGGCTACTGTCTTAGGGTCATCTTGTAGGGTGTAGTGTTCTATGTCAAACTTCACATCCAGTTGCGACAGTTTGTTGTATGCATCCAAAGCGTTTTTCAGACTCTCGAATCGGTTTACAGTACGGATCGACTCCAAGTTCAGCTCTGTTCCGAATGAGGTCTTGCGGAAGAAGATACTGCTGCTTGCATTGGTTGACAACTTAGAATAGTCTTGAAAGAAACTGACTTCTTTGTCGAATATCTCACCTATACGCTTCAACACCCCCAAATCAATAGAATCTCCACTGATGTCTGCGGCTCCTGTTATCCGTTTCCTGCCTTTGTTCAGAAGAGACAACAAGTCATCCACCGACATCTTGTATAATGCCAGCAGGTATTCTAAACGTTTCTTGTTAATCTCTACTTTCATATCAGCCTCGATTGAACTATTGTTGTTTTGATGCAAATGCTTAGGCACAATTTTGCGTTGCAAAATTACACATTTTCACTTAAATGGGCGAATTTTCATGCTGAATATCACTGGAATTTATGTTTATTTTGCTAAATCGCTACATTTCGCCACCAAAAAGACACAAAAATAGGACGAATCATCGACCCGTCCTTTTGTTTTAGCCTTTTTCGTTCTAACCACAGCCTGCAATGTTATTCATCAACTGGTTCATCACTCGCATGTCTCATTTCGTAAACTGTCCATAAGGCTAACACACATTCAATGGCTATCACGGTAATGGCCGCAGTCATGCCCCACCAGTGGGCAATAAGCATAAAGATGCCAGCCTCAATGCACAACGCAAAGAGGATGGTAACAATAAGTGATAATATTCTATTCATTCTACGGTAACTGATTTAGCAAGGTTTCTTGGCTGGTCAACATTCCTATCCTTGTTGATGGCGATGTAATAGGCCAGCAACTGCAATGGGACGGAAACAACGAGAGGTGTAAGGCATTCGGGTACGTCGGGCACTTCAAGGCAATGGTCGGCGATGTCCTTCATTGCGTCATTGCCCTTGGTAATGATGGCGACAACCGTACCGCCACGCGCCTTCACCTGCCTTACATTACTGATTATCTTGTCATACAGCGAGTCCGTTGGAGCAATGACCACCGTGGGCATCTCGCTATCTACAAGTGCAATCGGTCCATGCTTCATTTCCGCAGCAGGATAACCCTCCGCATGGATATAGGATATTTCTTTCAGCTTCAACGCACCTTCAAGGGCGGTGGGGTAGTTGTACCCACGACCGAGATAAAGGAAGTTGCGGGCATAGGTGTATATCTTCGACAAGTTCTTGATTTTGTCAGCAAGTCCCAACACATCTTTTATATACCTTAATTCCGCAACACTATTATAAATATAACTTTTTAAGTACCTGAGCAACAAAAAGTTGCTCAGGATTTTGTCATGTCAGATTTTTCACCTATCTTAGTGTTGCAAATCAAAATATGTATCAAACCCGACAGACATGGCAAAGAAAGCAATAAAATCTGAGAAACTCACTCCTTTTGGAGGAATATTTGCAATGATGGAGCAATTTGACTCCACATTGTCATATGTAATTGACACAACCCTCGGTCTAAGATGCAGGCTGTATGGTTATCAATACAGCGAAATCATCCGTTCTCTCATGAGCATCTACTTCTGTGGCGGCTCATGTATTGAGGATGTCACAACTCATTTGATGCCCCATCTCTCGCTTCATCCGACACTTCGTACCTGCAGCTCTGACACTATCCTCAGAGCGATAAAGGAACTGACGCAGGAGAACATTTCATACACGTCAGATACGGGTAAGAACTACGATTTCAATACGGCTGACACCCTCAATACCTTACTGCTCAATTGTATGTGTGCAGCTGGTCAGCTGAAAGAGGGTGAGATGTATGATGTTGATTTCGACCACCAGTTCATAGAAACAGAGAAATATGATGCAAAGCATACATACAAGAAGTTCCTTGGTTATCGACCAGGTGTGGCGGTTATTGGAGATTTGATTGTCGGCATTGAGAACAGCGACGGCAACACAAACGTCCGTTTCCATCAGAAGGACACGCTGAAGAGATTCTTCGAAAGGTTTGAACAGAACAATCTTGTTATCAATCGTTTCAGAGCTGATTGCGGCTCGTGCTCTGAAGAGATCGTGGAAGAGGTTGCCACCCACTGCAAGACCTTCTATATCCGTGCCAACCGCTGTAGTTCGCTCTACAATGACCTCTTCGCTCTCAGAGGCTGGAAGAGGGGAGAAATCAACGGCATTGAGTTTGAGCTGAATTCCATTCTTGTAGAGAAGTGGAAAGGCAAGACATACCGGCTTGTGATTCAAAGGCGGAAACGGATGGACGGTGAGCTTGACCTCTGGGAAGGAGAATACACATACCGCTGCATCCTGACCAACGACTACGAGCCTTCCGTAAGAGAGATTGTCGAGTTCTATAACCTCCGCGGAGGAAAGGAGCGCATCTTCGATGACATGAACAATGGTTTCGGATGGTCCAGATTGCCCAAATCCTTCATGGCAGAGAACACAGTGTTCCTTCTTCTTACAGCACTTATCCGTAACTTCTACAAGGTCATTATCCAAAGACTTGACGTAAAGAGGTTCGGACCCAATAAAACAAGTCGCATAAAAGCGTTTGTCTTCAGATTTGTCTCTGTACCAGCCAAATGGATCAGAACATCAAGGTGGTATGTGCTGAATATCTATACCTGTAATAATGCTTACGCAGATGTATTCCAGACTGATTTTGGATGACGACTACAACTTATGGGTATGATACTGCGTATTGTCTCAAGTCGCATTGTGGGGTAAGGGGGTATTGTAGGCAGAAGTGGGTATTTCAGCCTCAATTTATCTAATAATTCAGTAATGAGAGAACGTGTACACGTAAATAGGACGATGAAGGACTTAGTTGCGGATTTGAGGCTTATGAAAAGCGTATTGCTTTCTCAATACATGCCGTTCCTCTTCGCTCAGCGACAGGAAATAGGCTTTCCATCCCGGACAGAAATTGATGTGCCATCGCCAAAAACGACCCAACAATGACTTGGGTGAACGGTCGTATCGCCGCCTCAGTGGGCACTGCTGACAGTTATGTTTCTTTTCCAATACTTTATCTATTTATCTTTCGTAAAACTCTCGTGGCAAAAATAAGGATTATTTTCAGTGATCAAGCACACAGTTCATTAAAAAAGAGAGGATTTGCTAAGATTCAGAATAACGACGAGCCATCGACCCCAACGGGAGTCGAACTTCAAGTAACCGCACATGATACAATGTGCGGGTCGAAGTGCCTTCCCAATCCACGACCCCAACGGAGGTCGAACCTTTCTACAGATTATATGGTTCGACCCCGTTGGGGTCGGATGTATAGGAGTCATCTGGCCATCCGCAAGTCTTTGACATTGCGGTTAACGGGGGTGAGACCCTTTTCAGGGTCTGTTTGTTTGCACACCTTCATTCTACATAAACGGCTAAATTCAAATATTAAAAGCGTTTACATATTGCAACGTATTTATCTGTTATGCTCCTATTAAATTGTTCTATATCCTTATACTTTTCAACTAAATCCTTTATCACAGGCGCATTTAAATCGACGTTTAGGGTATATTGAACAAAAGCACGTAGCATCTCATAATTATAATTTACTCAAGTTTCGGATTTAGGTTGAGAGGATAGATTTGGGCATAAAAAAGGCTTTGAGGATTTCCGTATGTCACGGAAATTTAGTAATTTAGAGGTGCCCAAACAACTAATTACAATCACTCAAAGCCATGAGCAAAATTACAAAAATTCCATCGGAGATCCGCAACTTTTTCACGGGAAAACGAATCAATCCCGCATTTTCCAAGTTTATGACCCTCCTTGAGGGGATGAGGATTTCAGACAAAGATCTCGGAGGGAAAAAACGTGAGAACTGTCAGCTTACCAACCTTCAACTTTTCCAGATCATATTGATTCTGCCGTTTATGGCCGTCCCGGGTTTTTCTCATTATGCCGGATCGTCAATCTCGAAACTGTTCGGGGGTAAGAAGGACCTACTCTATTCGTTTATGGCCAAGGACAATATAGACTAGCAACATCATCTGGCACATCGCCTGTCATCTCATCAAGGCCGTGACCATAAGGAAAGACTATCAAAAGAGCCATCTTCCGGCAGTGCTTATTGTGGATGATTCCGACCTGCCGAAGACCGGATTGAGGATGGAGTGTATTGGCAAGATATTCTCGCACGTGTTTCAGCGGTGCATTCTCGGCTACAAGCTGCTGGCCCTGTGCTGGAGCGACGGCCGCTCTCAATTTGTCGTGGACTTCTCGATTCACGGCGAGAGAGGGAAGGTCGATGGCAAGGAACAAGGTCTTACGGCCCGGCAGCGCGAGAGGCGCTACAACCGCAAGCGTGACAGAGACTGCCAGACCGAAAAACGCAAGGAAGAGTATTTCGTATCCAAGCTTGAGCGCCTGAAGAGCATGGTGAAGAGACCATTGGAGGATTGTTCGCCGATATATATGAAGGCGTACACGAGCTCACCGTCGTGGAAAAGATCTGGTCAATCATTATTGATGTAATAGCAATCGTGGCTGAGATTTTTACCATTGACGAGAACGAATTGATGGAGCAAATTATACGGGATAACCGCAGGTTCAAGGCCATGCAACTGATCGCTCAGACTGCATAAAACCTAAATCCGAAACTTGAGTAAAATACATAACTGTAATAATCTACTACTAATCTAAAATAAAGCGATTATAAGCTATCCTTTTCCCTGTGTTTGTTTTAAAGTTTTCACCTATACACTTTTTATCTTTTCCTGTTCTTTTCTTTATCCATAACCATTAAATTTTCAAGCAAATCAGCTTCCCATTGTATTTGAAAATCAAGTCCATTAATTTTAGATGGAGTATGGTGGTTGCCTATTATAAAGCATATTCTATCAATATTTTTGTTATAGCCTACCTTTTTAATATTTCTTTCGCTACTGCTGGTCCTTCCTTTTCTTGATAGACACCATCAATCAATACTGCGTTAAATTAACATTTAATCGTCTGTAAATCAATAACTTATATTAAGAAATTCTTATGAAAACTTAACTATAAAGTTGGTCAAGTCGCTGATTTTCAGTAACTTTGCAAATCACGACAAACGCAAAATTATATGAATACAGGACTTGACCAATATATGGATATCTTTAAAGATGCAGTTGAAGATTCGGCTGCAAAGTTAACAAAAAGTTTCGAGAAAATACTCATCGAGGTGATAATTTTGTTCATGGTAATACCAAGAAAGATAAATTTCACCCAAATGGGGAGGTATGGCTCGCATGTTGAGCAAACCTATCGCAACGCATTCGGCTTAAAAAAGTCGAAAAGCATTGACTGGCTCAAACTTAATGTCTCACTTGCCAAGCGCTTCTTTGGTAAACAGGGAAGATGGGCTATTGCCATTGATCCCAGCTACATCAGCAAAGCTGGCAAGAAGACTCCACATATCGGTCGTTTTTGGTCGGGATGTGCACAGTCTGTTAAACATGGTCTCGAAATCATGGGTATTGGCCTCATTGATATTGATGCCAAAGACTGCATGATGTTAAAAGCACATCAGTCGCTAAGTAATAAAGAACTGAGTCTTAGAAACAAGACTATGGTAGATTTCTATATCAGCGTCATTAAGCGTTACCGCAAGGAACTTCTTAAACTCTCAACCCTCATAGTTGCAGATGCTTACTTCTCTACAAGTACATTTGTTAATGGGATAAAAAAAGAAGGGTTCTCTTTGATAAGCCGCTTTCGTGACAATGCTTGTCTCTTTTATGTCTATGCTGGTCCACGTACTGGAAAACGTGGTCGCCCAAGACCAAGGATGGCAAGATTAATATGAAGAATCTTGACCTCACTCGAATGGAGAAGATGGAGATGAAAGATATAGAAGGAACAGCTTATACTTTGATAGCCTATTCCAAGGCACTCAGGTGTAAAGTTAGACTTGTCATCTGGCAGATGCCGAATGGCAAGAAGAAACTATTCTTCTCTACAGACACCTCACTTTCGGGTGAAGAAGTACTTCTTTATTATAGAACCAGGTTCCAGATCGAATTTTGCTTTCGTGACGCCAAAGGCTATACTGGTCTTATGGACTGCCAGGCTCGCGATAAGTGGAAACTCGATTTTGCTTTCAATGCTTCGTTCACATCACTAAATGTTGCCAAGGTAACTATGAAGGAGATGGGAATGGAATATTCTATGTCTTCATTTAAGTCACTGATGACCAACATTTATCTGGTGAAACGAATTTTTAAAGCAAGCGGGTACACCCCGAACCGAACTTTAATTAGCAAGATTTTCAAAGATCTCTCGTTTACAGCGTATAGCTGCTTAGCACATTATTGAATTATTAACGAACTATTGATCAATAGAACCGTATTTTTTTGTGCTTCAACCGCACCAATATCATGTAGTATAGCAGTAATACTGATGAATTCTTTTTCTTCCTCTCCGATATTTTCTCCGTTCATTATATCTTCTGCATTTTCAAAACTTTAAGAGTATGCTCTATGCCAAAAGGTATTTCTTTGAATACTTCTTTCATCTCTATAATAATTTTTCTTTAAACATAAATTGCCTCTATTTATTCTTTATAGGTGTTTTAGTTCTATCTATCCATTTTTTTATTGGCCGATACAATCAGCATCATGGGACGGCGCATTTCATCCTGCATCCCCGGAATATCCATCATGTTTTCCGGCGGCTGTGGCTCCACAATCTGATTTATTATAAAACCATTTGAAAGCAGCGTATTTAGATATGTGGTCAGTGTTCTATGATATTTTGTAACCTTTTCTCCCAAAAATACAGCTGTCCGTTTGCCCTCATAATAATAATTATCCACTGGAAAATGCAGTATTTCTCCTTTTTCGTTATAATGCCAGTCTTGTGTTCCATAGGCAGTAAAAACAGGATGTTCAACCGTAAAAACTAGCTTACCACCAGACTTCAGTATTCTATATATCTTTTTTACTAAAATCTCATAATCTGCTACATAGTGAAACGCAAGTGAACTTAATATTACATCAAAACTCTCCTCTGGGAATTCCACATCTTCTATAGCACAGCATTTATATTCAACCTGTGGAAAATGTGTTTTTTCTTTGGCTACCTCGAGCATTTTATGAGAAATATCAACACCTACAACAGAAGAAGCACCGTGTTCCATCGCATAAATACAGTGCCATCCATAGCCGCATCCTAAATCAAGCACACGCTTATCTTTAAAATCCGGCAGCAGCTTTCTCAATGTTTCCCATTCTCCTGCACCGGCTAGTCCCTGCTGTGAGCGACTCATTTGACTGTATTTTTGAAAAAATATATTATCATCATATTTGTTTTCTTTCATCTGAATTCCCCTTGTTTAAAAAGTTATTTATCTCCGTTGCAATTTTCTTCACTTCTTTATAAGGCTTCCCGGTCATATCATAGCATTCAAAAAGTGAAAGACCGAGTAATTCAAAAATATGATTAACCCTTTGGCGTATTTTTCAGGTTTATATTAAAAAGTTTCAAGCAGTTTTATAGCTTTCTTTTCGCCTATTCGAACGTGGTGGAAAGTACGCGAACATAAATTCCCGCGCCCCTATGCGCACGCAGTGCGCTCACGTGCCGAAGGCACATATCGCGCCAGAGGCATATCGCACGCGAATGAAATGTAGCGTATATCGCAAATCCGTGAGGATTTATATCGCTTTAGTTTGTCTGCTTCGTCAGACAAACTAAACTTTCCACGTGGCTGGAGAGGACAGATTGAGTACGTCCGTTCTCGGAAACATATCCACTTCGCTTTTGGCACTATCGGTATACGGGAACATATCCAATCTCTCTCAGGAATGTATACCATACTTTTAAAAGGCAGAATAGCATTTTAACTAATGCTACCCTACCTATAACTAAACATTTACAGTTGCATGTGGCCTATTGTTTTTAGCCGTTAAATATTTTATAACTATTAAATAGCGATACAAATTGTTCGAAACTAATATTGTTTATATCATATATTCTCGCATATTTTAAAGCTTTATTAAATTGATTTTTTGTAAACAGTTTTTCATACTCTTTGTTAACCCATTTCATTACAAAAGTTTCATATTTTTTTCTCTCTTTAAATGCCATTTTTGCTGGCTTTCTTTTTAATACAATTAATGCGCTATCCACTTTAGGTTTTGGATGGAAATAATACCTGGGAATTTTTGCTAATATAGAAATATCTACCTCTGCCATTAACAGCAATGCTAGTGATCTGTTTGTATCTAATAACATTTTAGCAAAACCATATTCTACTATTAAATAACTTATTGTGGCTGAACTTTCAAAAACAATTTTTCGAATTATATTTGTGCTTATGTTGTAAGGTATGCTGCCAAATATTTTATATGGATTGTGGCTAGGAAATGTAAATTTTAGTATATCATCATTTACTATTTGATAGTTAGGATAATTTAAGAGCTTATTACGAGTTACCTCACATAATTTAGAATCAATTTCTATCGCCGTAACAAAATTACATCTCTTTACCAATTCAGCAGTAAAATGACCTTTCCCTGCACCTATTTCAAAGATGTTATCTTTTTCATCTAAACTTATGCAATTCATTATTTTTTCTATGTGATATTTTGAAGTAATAAAATTTTGACTATCTTTTATATTTACTTTGTTCATTATAACCCCTCCTTAATTTATTTCATTAACAAACAGTTTTTATGTTTTCATTTGGATATAGTTTTTTCTTATCTGGTCCTATCATAGGATACACCTCTCTTTCATACTTTTATATATTTTCTATCGTGTTTTATATGATTCATTATTTTGATACCATAGCAAAGCATCCTTTTCTAGTTGCTTTACAAATGCATCCTTACCAGTGCAGTAGCCTTCAATATCCTCCGAGAATCGATAAGCCAGCTCCATCTTTAATTCACCATACTCTAAAGCGATGTCTGGATGTGTACGCAGAAAGTCCCTTACTGCTATATGCCTATTAATATCTTTGTGATTGCTTTGCTCAAAAATATGAATCTGGTGTGTCCTGTTATCGCCGCCTTTGCGGAAATATCTACGTCCTTCAATACCAAACTCACCCATACACTCATAACCAATCGCTACAAATTCTTTGTTATGCTTATCAACCAAACTAATATTTGTCACTACGGGCATTATATCAATGATTGATTTAGCGGCTAACCCTTTGACTGCTGTACTGCCAATATGGTAAACCTCCACCAATATATCCTTCAATATATTCTTTATCTTCTGTGATTCATTTTCATACTCTACTTCCCAAAAGGGGTCGTACGGAACTACTCGTATAAACAATATAAACCCTCCAATCTCATTCTCAACGAATAATATTTTTAGAAAAAAGTCTTTATACTTTTTAACAATGGAGCCGCCAGCCAGAACAGACTATACTGATCAGCGACTACCTTAAATTTAATGTTTCAGATTTATTTTCTTATCTCTAATTTCATAAACTACATCAGCTACATTTTCGAGTAAGCGTTTATCGTGGGTGATAAACACGATAGTTCCGGCATACTCCTTCATTAGTATTTCCAAAGCCTCTAAACTTGGTATGTCAAGGAAGTTACTGGGTTCATCCATTAGTAGGATGTTATATCTACCCATGAGCATTTTAGCTAGCAACAATTTTATAATTTCTCCACCGCTTAAAACAGATAAGCTTTTTCCAATATCGTTCTGTTTGAACCCCATAGATGCTAGCACTGAACGAATTTCTGATATATTGTAATCACAATCCTCCTGCATAAACTCCATGACATTCTGATTACTGTTGTACTTGTAACCATTCTGTGCAAAGTAACCTATTTTTGCCTTAGGTGAAATAGAAATTCCTTCTTCATGGTTTAAGATCATTTGGATTAAAGTTGTTTTTCCGGTTCCATTACCACCAGTTAACGCCACTTTTGCTCCTAGAGGAATTTGAAAAGATGCATTTTCAAACAGTGCCTTATCCCCAAATATTTTATTAATTTCCGTACCGACTATAGGGTATGGATTATGGAGCTCCAATGCTTTACTTTGCCTGAAACGAATTCTGCGAATGTCTTCCGGAGCTTCTACATTTCCTAAGGCTGCAATCCTGTGCTCTAGGGATTTAGCGGCATTATGCATCTTTTTCCTTACTTCCTATTGATTTTGATGAGCTAAACGCCCTCCGCCTTCAGTACTTTTTTTCTTTGAAGCACCTTTCGCCTTCTGTTCTATTTTACGAGCCTGTTTTCGCTTTTCCTCCGCAGCCCTTTCCAATCGGGCACGTTCCGCAATAAATTGTTCGTATTCTGCAGCTTGGCTCTTGCGTTCTTCCTCTTTCTGACGAAGATAATCAGAATAGTTTCCCCAATACTCAGTGATTTTGCCATCTTTCAGTTCCCATATTTTATCTACTATTTCATCAAGAAAATAGCGGTCATGGCTAATAACTAACAGTGCACCTGTAAAATATTTTAGCTGTCCAATTAGAAAATCAATTCCTTCACGGTCTAAATGGCTCGTAGGTTCATCCGCTAAAATACCATGAACCTGTGCCGATAAGGCCTGTGCTATTTTAAGCCTTGTTTCTTCACCACCGCTCATGGTCTGTATATCTAATTGCTCAACACCGAGCTTGCCTACAAGTGCAAAATCTTTTTCCACCTGCAAAGTTACTTCGTCCAACTGGGGAATATAGGCAAGTTCACCCAGACGATTCATTTTACATCCTGGGGGAGTTAATTCTCCTAAAAGTACCCTGAGTAAAGTGCTTTTTCCAGCACCATTTGCTCCTACTAAACCAATACGGTCATAATCATATACTTCTAATTCATTTATATCTAAAACATCGCGTCCTTTGAATTCCACACGAATATCTTTTGCTTTTAATATCAATTCCATAACATTTCCTCCTGTCTATAATCGCATGTTTTCTTTTGCTTGTACGCAGGGAAAACCCTGCGATTTTAGCAGGAAGAATTACATGAAAATTAAATACATAAATATGGTCCCTCCTATGAATTTTGTTTTAAATCTAATTTTCTAACCTCAGTTATCATGGGGCAAGCTATGGCAATGCCAATAATTAAAACACCTGATAGTAAAAACCAATGATTTACACCGATTCTATCAGCAAAGAACCCAGATAGAATTAACCCAATTGGCATAGCAAGTGACATGATACTTCCGGTCAAAGAAAATACACGTCCTAAATATTCAGGCTTAATTTTCTCCTGAAAAAGAGCTGTTTGCACACCGCTGTAAAACGGAACCGAAAGCCCCATTATTGCACAGCAGACTACAAATATGAAAAATCCACTTTGGGGAAGTAATCCTGAAATGGTTAAGCTTATCCCCATCATAAAAATGGATGCCGTTATTAATAAGATTCGCTTTTGGTAATTCCCAAATAACCCTAATAATAGACCCCCTATCAACATACCAGAGGCATAAGCAATCTCCGTAATAGAAATATGCATCGGTGTACCATTAAAATATTCCATAGTGATTAAAGGATATAAAGCATTTATGGGCATATAAACAAACATATATAATGTTCCAACGAGTAATAAAGCAAATAATCCTTTATTTTGCCGTAGTACAGCCATTCCTTCTTTCATTTCTTGTATGAAATTTGGTTTCAAACTTTGCACTTGATCACCCAGCTTAGGAATACGTACAATTGCTACCGTAATAGATGCAATCACAGCACCCAATACATCGATGGCAATAATAGCATTTAGTCCCCAAACGGAGTATAAGAGTGCTGCAACCGCCGGACTAACAATATAGCTTATAGACTGCAAAGACTGACTATAGCCTGCACATTTCGTAAGCTGTTCTTCTGGTACTAAAAGTGGAGTAACCGCATTGAGAGCCGGGGTATGAAAAGCTGTTCCAATGCTACGGATGAACAATACTACCATAACCATCCAGATAGGTAACTCCATATACAATGCAACAATAGCTAGCACGGCCCCAGCTGCTGCGATAATTAAATCAGCACCAATCATTATCTTCTTCCTATCATGACGATCCACTAATACACCAATGGCTGGTCCAAAGACCGCATAGGGTAAAAAACCTACAAGTGAAGCCATAGACAAGACCATCGCAGATCCTGTTTTTTCTGTAAGGTAAAAAATAATCGCCATTTGCAGGATGGCACTAGTGATTAATGATACTGCCTGCCCTGCCCATATTGTATAAAACTTAAGTTTCCAATTGTTGTATTTTTCCATTTATATTATCTCCCTTAATTCCGCAACACTTTGATTTAACTTTATTTATAAGTTCCTGAGCAACAATAAGTTGCCTAGGATTTTGCCGTGTCAGATTTTTCACTTATCTTAGTGTTGCAATTAGAAAACAAGCGAAAATCGTAACAAGGCGCTGCATAGGTACAAATAAAATTCGAAAAACTCACACCTTTTGGAGGAATTTTTTCAATCATGGAGAAATTTGACTCCATGCTTTCACCCGTTATCGACTCAACACTGGGTCAGAGATGCCGCAGTATCATCGGATATCAGTTCAGCGAGATAGTCCGTTCGCTGATGAGCGTTTATTTCTGTGGCGGCTCATGCGTGGAAGATGTAACGTCACAACTGATGCGCCATCTCTCGTATCATCCTACCCTTCGTACATGCAGCTCTGATACCATCCTCAGAGCCATCAAGGAACTGACACAGGAAAACATCTCCTATACTTCCGACCAAGGCAAGACCTATGATTTCAATACTGCAGACAAACTCAACACATTGCTTATAAACGCTTTGGTTTCTACAGGCGAGTTGAAGGAAATTGAGGAATACGATGTTGACTTTGACCATCAGTTTCTTGAAACGGAGAAGTATGATGCAAAACCGACCTACAAAAAGTTCCTCGGCTACAGGCCTGGCGTATATGTTATCGGTGACAAGATAGTCTATATCGAGAACAGCGATGGCAACACGAATGTGCGTTTTCATCAGGCAGACACCCATAAGAGATTCTTCGCTCTTCTGGAATCCCAGAACATCCGTGTAAATCGCTTCAGGGCAGACTGCGGTTCCTGCTCGAAGGAAATCGTCAGTGAGATAGAGAAGCATTGCAAACTTTTCTACATCCGTGCCAACCGATGCAGTTCGCTCTACAATGACATCTTTGCTCTGAGAGGATGGAAGACGGAGGAGATTAACGGCATCCAGTTCGAACTCAATTCCATTCTCGTTGAGAAATGGGAAGGCAAGTGCTATCGTCTTGTCATCCAGAGACAAAGACGCAACAGCGGCGACCTTGACCTGTGGGAAGGCGAATACACTTACCGTTGTATTCTGACCAACGATTACAAGTCATCGACAAGGGACATTGTTGAATTCTACAATCTGCGTGGCGGCAAGGAACGTATCTTTGACGACATGAACAACGGATTCGGTTGGAGCAGGCTCCCCAAGTCATTCATGGCGGAGAATACTGTCTTTCTTCTGCTTACTGCATTGATACACAATTTCTACAAAACCATCATGAGCAGGCTTGACACCAAGGCTTTTGGGCTCAAGAAAACGAGTCGCATAAAGGCTTTTGTCTTCAGATTCATCTCCGTACCTGCCAAGTGGATCATGACTGCAAGGCAATACGTGCTGAATATCTACACAGAGAACCGCGCTTATGCAAAACCCTTCAAAACAGAATTCGGATAAGAATCCTTTCTTTCCGGTTAGAATATGCGTATTGCCTCAAGTCGCATTGTGGGGTAAGGGGAAGGTATGCACAAATCGGACAAAATTCACGCTCATACTATCATGATGCATAGTGTTCAAGCTCTTTACTGCAATTGAGATTGCCATTGAGATTGCTTGCGGATTTTAGGATATATAGGGGCATGTTCTTCAACTCCCGGACAATCCTCTCTACGGTTGCATCATCCACAGTACCACGCATCTGTCCCACGCAGAGGGCAAGCAGCATCAGCACCGTTACCTGTCCTGTAAAAGCCTTGGTAGAAGCCACACCTATCTCAGGTCCTACATGGATGTATGTCCCGGAATCCGTATTTCTTGGGATAGAGGCACCCACGACGTTGCAGATGCCATACACAAAAGCCCCCTTGCTCCGTGCCAACTGTATGGCGGCAACGGTTCCGAGCGGTCATACTTCCTTTGTAACTCCATACACTTCTCAAAGGAGAAGTCGGATGCCTCAAAAAGAGGCTGGATAAGGTGGGCGCATTCGTTCAGCAGTCCCTTGACGATGTGGATGTTCATCTCGTGGCAGTTTCGGCAAATTGCACTGTTGCAGTTGATATACCGATGACTGTTGATGAAGTCATCCACATAGCGGTCATACCGCTTGCCATTCAAAATCACATCCTGAAGATAGAGTTCTCTCGCTTCTAAGAGTAACTCAAACAATTCTTCTGCTACATCCTGTTCGGTAGCGAAGTGGGTCAGGTGTTGCTTCTCTTCAAAAAAAGAGAAGACTTTTAATTTGTTTTTGCATACTAAATTACTTATTTATAAGTTTATGACGACTGAAATATAAAAATTACACAACATGGTTCAGTATTAGGTTATAATTCTTGTAAAGTTACATTCCTCCTCCCAACGCATGGTAAAGTTTAATTATACTTTGTATGCGTTCAAAACGAGTTTGTAACTGTTGCACTTCCGCTTCGAGAAGAGACTGTTTGGCGGTCAGCACTTCCAGATAGGTGGTATTGGAATGACGCATCAGCGATTCTGTCTTTCGCACAGCGTCGCATAATGTTTCAACCTGCCGAGCATTGATTTCAATTTGCGATTTTGCCGTCTGCCATGCGGTCAGAGCATCGTTCACTTCCTTTCCTGCGTTCAGTAATGATTGCCGGAACAACAGTTTGGCTTCTTCCTGACGGCTTTTGGCTATCTTCAAGTTGGCGATGTTTACGCCCCGGTTGAATAACGGCTGTGTCAGGGAACCGATGGCATTAAGTAACCATTGTCCGGGATTTACGATTACGCCACCGCCGTTATTAGTCCATCCAAGAATTCCCGAGAGGGTAATATTGGGATAGAAGGCGGCACGGGCCGCATTGGTGGCGTAGAATGCTTGCGCCAGTTCCATTTCAGCCTGACGCACGTCGGGACGGTTGGAAAGCAGTTGCAAAGGGACTCCGATCGAGACAGTATCGGGGAAAGCAGCCTCGGCCAGATCACTTCGTCCAATCGAGTGTGACGGCATGGCAAGTATCGCAGACAGGGCGTTTTCTGTTTCGGAAATACTCTTGCGTATGGATAACAGGGATGCTTCGAGTCGCATCACGTTCGCCTTTGCCTGCAATACGCCAGCCTCGTTTGATTTCCCCACTTTTTCAACGCTTCAAGAGTGCGTACGGTAGTCCGCCAGTTCTCCAAAGTCCGGTTACTTATTGTCATTTGTGCGTCAAGCATGGCAAGGGTGTAGTAACTGTCTGCAATAGTGGCGACAAGCTGTGTCTGTACGGCCTGGTAGGCCGGCTTCCTTGTAATGCGGCGGCTGCGCCACGCTTTGCCGCCGTAAGTTTGCCGAAGATGTCCAGTTCCCAGCTTGCCGACGCTCCCACATTATATGTCTTTGCCGTTGCTCCGTCATGTTTATTGGCATTACCTTCGGCAGTCAGTCCCAGTGATGGAAGATATGATAGTCTGGCAGTCATCAGGACGGCTTCTGCCGCTTCCACGCGTAACCGTGCCACATTGAGGTCTGCGTTCCGTTCAAGTCCGGTTTCAATCAAGGACTGGAGTTTCGGGTCGGTAAACATTTCCCGCCACGACAGGGACGCGATGGTCATTGTATCAATGTCCGCCGGCATGTCCCGATACAGATTCTCCGTTGAGAGGTCAGGGCGATGATACCGGCTGTATGTGCCACAGCCGGCAAGCATCCATCCCGACAATATGATATATATTACTGTCTTCTTCATTTAATTATGCTTAACACGTTCTTGGATATATTGGAATACAATAAACAATGACGGCACAAGGAACAACAGAGCCAAAGTACCTACAATCATTCCACCGATTACACCTGTGGCAAGCGAACGGCTGCCGTTGGCACCCACTCCGTGCGCCATCATCAGCGGGACAAGACCGAACACCATGGACAACACAGTCATCAATATGGGGCGCAGGCGGACTTTTGCCGCACTGTATGCCGCCTGTGCCAGCGTCATGCCTTCCGACCGCCGTTTACCGGCGTATTCGGTAAGCAGGATCGCTGTCTTGGCAAGCAGGCCTATAATCATGATAAGTCCGGTCTGCATGTAGATGTTGTTCTCCAGACCGAAGAGCCACGCAAACAGGAAACTGCCCATCAGTCCGCAAGGCACCGACAACAGAACCGCGAAGGGTATGAACACGCTCTCATACAAGGCGCACAGAATCAGATAGACCAGAACCATGCAGAGCAGGAATATAAGCGTGGCATTGTTGGTCGTCTTGCTTTCCTCACGCGAAATGCCGCCAAACTCGTATGTGTAATTTGACGGAAGCACTTCACGTGCCGTCTCGCCGATGGCTTCGAGCACCTGCCCCGAACTGTAGCCCTGAGCCGGAGACCCGCTAATCGAGATGGCGTTGAACAGGTTGAAACGGGTGAGGTCTGACGGGCCGTTGGTCTTGGTCAGGCGCACGAACCGGCTCAAAGGCGACATGCCGCCATCGGTGGCACGCACATACATGTGGTGCAGGGATTCCGCATTCACACGATATTCCGCCGGAGCCTGCATGGTCACATGGTAGAGCTTGGAGAACCGGTTGAAGTCGGAAACATATTGTCCGGTATAATAGCCCGACAATGTGGAAAGCACATCTGCGGGCGACACACCCGACTGTTCGCATTTGGCGGCATCGATATCCACCCAGTATTGCGGATAATCCGTGGCAAAGGAGGAATAGACTTCGCCGATTTCGGGTCGCTGCGACAAGGCTTCGACAAACTTGTCTGCCTCTTCCTTGAAGGCGGCGATGTTTCCGCCCGCCTTGTCCTGCAAATAAAGCTCGAAACCGTTTCCCATGCCGTACCCGGCAATCATCGGAGGCGACATGGCGAACACCGTGGCATCGGGAATATCCGAAGTGGCGGCATAAATCTTTCCGATGACATCATTGACCGACTGCCCCTCTCCCTTACGCTGCTCCCAGTCTTTGAGTGTCACGAAATACATCGCCTGCGAGGGACCGGAACCGCTGAAAGAGAAACCGGCGACCGCACCGCTGTATTCAATCTCGCCGATGCTGTCGAGACGGCTGTTGATACGCTCCATCACCTTACTTGTCTGAGCCATGGATGTGCCGGGCTTCGTGTTCATGCTCACCATGACCGTCCCGGTGTCCTCTTCGGGAATAAGTCCCGTCTTTGTGACATTGACCAGCAGCACCAGCAACCCGAAAGAAATGCCTATGATGCTCCACAACAGCCATCGGCGATGGATAATGAACATCACTCCACGTACATAGCGTCGGCTCAGACGGTCGAAGACGGCATTGAACGCTTTACGGAAACGGGCTGCAAAATTGTTCTTGGTGTTGCCCTGCTCATCGATATAGGGTTTCAGCAGCAGCGCGCAAAGTGCCGGTGAGAGTGTGAAGGCATTGACTGCCGAGATTCCCACGGCAACAGCCATCGTGATACCGAACTGCGTGTAGAACGCTCCCGAAGTCCCGCCCATCATGGCAACGGGGAAAAACACTGCCATAAAGATGATGGTAGAGGTCAGGATAGCCGACGAAACGCCTTTCATGGCATCATCAGCCGCGAGAACCGCAGACTGATAGCCCTCGTCGAACTTCGCCTGCACCGCTTCCACCACCACAATGGCATCATCGACCACAGTTCCGATGGCAAGCACAAGCGCGAACAGGGTGAGCAGGTTGACGGAGAAGCCGATCATGGACATCACGGCGAACGTACCGATAATGGAGACGAAAATGGATATCGTAGGAATAAGCGTGGACTTAATATCTTGCAAAAATACATATACCACCACGATAACCAGAAGTATCGCTTCAATAAGTGTCCGGATAACAGAATTGATGGAAGCATACAGGAACTTGTTGGTATCGGTAAGCACCACGAATTCCGTCCCTTCGGGCAAGTCCCGGCTGAGGTCGTCAAGCACTTCGTGAATCTCCTTGATGGTGCTTGAAGCATTGGACCCGGCTTTCTGGTTGATGAGCATCATGGCTGCCGGATGCCCGTTCACTTCGGAGGAATAGTTGTAGTATTCATCGCCCAGTTCCACATCGGCAACCTCCTTCAGCCGAAGCACATTGCCGCCCGGCAGTGACTTGATGACCAACTCACCGAACTCTTCCGCGCCGGACAAGCGTCCGCGGTATTTCATCGTGTATTCATTGGCGGTAGGATGATTGGCACCGAAGGAGCCGGTGGCGGCCTCGATGTTCTGTCGTGCGAGTACGGTGGATATGTCATCGGGGATAAGCCCGTATTGCGCCATCTTGTCGGGACGCAGCCAAAGTCGCATGCTGTAGTTGGAACCGAACAACTGTGCCTTTCCCACGCCGCTGATACGTTTCAGCCTCGGCTCGACATTGATTTTCAAGTAATTGTTCAGGAAGGTCTGGTCGAAGCGGTCATCGGGCGAATAGAGCGCGAAAGTCATCAGTTCGGCATTCTGCTGCTTTTCAGTGGTGACACCGGTCTTGGTGGCTTCCGCCGGAAGCTGGCTCAGCGCGCCGTTCACGCGGTTCTGCACGTTTACCGCCGCCATGTCCGCGTTGGTTCCCTGCTTGAAATAGATGTTGATGGAAGCATCGCCCGTATTCGATGCCGTGGAAGTCATATAGGTCATGTCTTCCACGCCGTTGATGGCTTCTTCCAGAGGGGTTATCACTGCCTTCTGCACAGTTTCAGCGTTTGCTCCAGGATAAGTTGCGAATACGTTGATGGTCGGAGGTGCGATGTCGGGGTATTGTTCCACCGGCAAGGAAAACATGGAAATCATGCCCAACAGTACAATCACCACCGAGATAACGCCCGAAAACACCGGGCGGTCTATAAAAAATCGCAGGTTCATTTCGTTTCGTTTTTAGGGGTTATGCTCATGCCTTCTCTCACCAGTCCCACGCCTTCGGCGACAATGGTGTCACCGACCGAAAGACCTTCTTTTACGATAAACCGGTTGCCGTCGTTCAGGCGGTCCACCGTGAGATAGGCGGCTTCCGCCTGTCCGTTTTTCAGACGGTAAGCGATAATCTTGTCCTGCAGTTCCACGGTGGCGGTCATGGGAATGGTTACGGCCTCCGTTTTCGGGTTTTGAAGGATGACATTGCCGATGCTGCCACTCAACAGTTCGCGGTCGGGATTGGGGAACAGGGCTTTGATTTGTACCGTTCCGGTAACAGGATCCACCACGCCGCTTACGGTTTCAATACGTCCTTTCGCCTTGTACAGGCTGCCGTCGTTGAGTTGCAGGCCCACTTCCGGCGTCCCGGCTATCATGCTGTCAATCGAGCCATAGCGAGCCGAATATCGCCGTAGCATATTCTCCGAAATGGAGAAATAGGCATACATCTCCGCATTGTCGGACACGACCGTGAAAGGCTGTGCCATATTGGGACCGACAAGCGCACCGATGCGATAGGGCAATGTGCCTACTACTCCGTTGCTCGGGCTTTTGATTTCCGTATAGGAGAGATTGTTGCGTGCATCCGATTCTTGTGCCTTTGCCTGTTCGAGTTCAGCACACGCCACTGCCAGTTGGTTCCGGGCGAGAGAAAGCTCGTAGTCGGATATGACCTTCTCGTCAAACAATGCCTGCTTGCCCCGCAGCTCGATTCTTGCCGTTTCCACTTTTGCCTGTGCCGCGCTGACATTGGCCTGCGCCGTGCGTAATGCCGCCCGATAGGGCACGGTCAATTACAGCCAATACTTGACCGGTCTTCACCCGTTCACCCTCTTTCACTTTCAGACGGATAATGCGCCCGGATATTTGCGGCAGGATGTCCACATCCTGCCGTCCGCGTATGGCGGCGGAATAGGACTCGGAGATTTCCACCGGACTTGCCGCGACCTTTATGACCCGATAACTCTGCACCGCATCCTGCTTGCCGTCCGCCTGCCTGCATCCGGTCGGCAGGAACAGCATGAGAGCAAATGCGGCGAAATTCGTGATAATGAATTGCTTGTTCATATTTTCTTCTTGTTTTGTATTAATTCATAATAGGTTTGGTGTGTCACCACTGACGGATGGTATTCCACTCTTTTTCGAGAATGGCATAAACACAGGTATCTTCATATTTTGGGGAGCCGTCAGGATTGTTTACGAATGTCACAAACTCTTTGAAACATCCTTCGCGGCGCATACCAAGACGTTCGCATAAGCGTTTGGAGCGGATATTGTCATCTTCCACAAATCCATAGATACGCCGTGCGCCCGCCTCTCGGAAAAGATAATCCAACAATCCGGCTGCCGCTTCACAAGCGAATCCTTTGCCTTCAAAACGTTTGTTGAAATGCCACCCCACATTATAAGTGTCTTCATTCTCACGCAAAGCGAACACGTCACCGATAATAAAGTCATCTTTTTTCAGACTCACCGCATAGCGCAGCATGTCTTTCGGGGAATACTGCATATATGCCCATGCCGCCTCTCTGGAACAAAGGCGGTCTCCGGCAAAGCAATTCACACGCGGATGGGAAAGATACTCCAACAACCCTTCGGCATCCTTCTGTTTGAAATTTCGAATGATAATTCGTTCGGTTTCGATATATATTTCCTTGTAATAATAAAATGGTATGAGTACGCCCAAAGTAGCGAAGGCAAGCATGGCATAGAGATACTGGTGGAACCAGATGAAGGTCATCCCGTAGAACAGGAAGGCAATGCTGCACAGCCCAGAGGCCAGTCCGTCGATGCCGTCGATGAGGTTGATGGCATTGATGATGAAAACCGTAACGAAAACGGTGAGAGGGATGCTAATCCACGACGGCATGGAATGGATGAACAGCATTCCGTGAAGGTCGGACAGTTCCACTCCGCCAGCCACCAGCATGATGCCGCAGACTATCTGGATAAAGAACTTGGCACGGTAGCGCACACCGATAAGGTCATCGGCAATGCCGACAAGGTACAACATGATGATGGCGCAGAAGGCGTATGCCAATGGCAACGCTTCTGCGCCTATTTCCTTAAGCAGCTCATCATGTCCGGTTGAGACATTGACCGCCAAAAGCAGGACAAAGGAGAAGAACACTACGGGCTTGAAGGCCATACCGCCAAGGCGAGGCACTACACACTGATGTATCTTCCGCTCGTCCGGCTCGTCGAACAGTCGCCTGCGGAAGGCGATGAGCAGAATCTGCGGTATCACGATTCCTGCGAAAAACACGCACAGGAAGAATACCGACAGGATGTTGACAATCCAAATTAAACTCATTCTCTATCTAACTTTAATAGGCCGTTTGTGTCGGTCTGTCCTGTACTAATCCCTCTGTATCAATCAATTCGGGGGGGGTAATTCGTGTTTCCATAATCTCAGTCTATGATTTGAATATATTCCGGCTTCACCTCAGCTGAAACCGCCAGTAGGTCGGGAATAATGACGACAAGCTGCCGACCTCTCTTTTTTGCCACTTTTATGAAGTAGCCCTCCACCTGGTCGAACGGTCCGCCATGTACCCTTACTCTTTTACCTTTTTCAATGTTGATTTTATCTTTTTCCTTGTTGATTTCGCTGATTTTGTAGAAGTGTACCTCTTCATCTGCCTGCTTGCACACCTTGATGAAGTTGGTCATGTCTTCATCAGGTACAGTCAGATAGACAAGTTCTCCGCCACTTTTCCATGTGACAAACTGTAGGTCGTAATAATAATTGTGTTTGAAATCAACAATCTTCTGATGACTTGCATGCACAAACACCAGACTATGGATGACGGGTACCATGAAAAAGACTTTCTTGCCCTTGACAGTGCGAAGGACTTTCTGCTTGGGTATGAAATACTCTAAGCCATACGTTTCATTAGAGAGCCGATCTTCGGCAGTATTCTCGTTCTTGTAGGCCCGCATGACATACCACAGTATCTTATCCTTGTCCAATACATTCACCATACTGTTTTGACATGTGTTTTTTGAGAAAAGAACGTACTCATGGTTCATCCCGATATGCGTATCGGTCTGTATATCAGCAACTTTCTATGTGTTTCAACTACAATAGTCATCTATTCTCATCTTTCTGAGTCCACCCCCTGCAAAGCCCCTCTTTACGACATAAAAATTCGGTCGGAAAAGGTATGCAAAAGATGTTTCTCTCTTTAAGAGAAATATCGTTTTGCTAAACAGTTGATATTGAGGTATCATTTTATCGTAAAAGACATATTTGCTCAACAATTGCTTGACGGAAATCAACAAATTTTAGCATTTTTGTAAAAAGTCGCTATATAATTTGGTGAATTGGAGTTATTTTCATATTTTGCATCCCGAAGAGTTTCTCTTAAAGAGAGAAACACCTTTTGCTCAACAATCCCCGACTTTTTATTATAGTTGCGGTATCACACCGCAATACAATAGTTATAAATATTGAAATAAAGGTGCAGTGAGACGCTGCACCTCCTAAAGAGAATTGATGATGAGATTGTTGGCGTTGTCAACGACAGAGGTGTCCAATGAGGAGAGGTATATCTGTGTGGTTTTCTCGGAGTCATGCCCCAATGCCTCGCTGATAGTAGATACGGGCACGTTCTTGCTCTTGGCTATGCTTGCCCAGGAGTGGCGGGCTACGTAGGTGGTCAGGGGTACGGACAGGCCTATCATTTCTCCGATTTTCTTCAACTGCTTGGTGATACGGCTATAGGCATTCTTGTACTGTCTCCAGAATATGGCTCCCTCTCCTTTTGCTATAGGGAGCAGGTAGGGAGAATCATCTGTTTTGTACTTCGCCACTATCTCCTGCATGGCAGGTTCCCATTTGATGTGCAACTGTTGTGAGGTCTTCTGACGGCGGTAAATGAGCGTACTGCCATGCAGATTGCTTGGTGTAAGTTGTGCCATATCGATGAACGACATCCCACGGGTATAGAAACTGAACAGGAACATATCCCTTGCAAGCTCCAAACGGGGGTTCAGACTCAAGTCCAGCTCTTTCAGTTGCTTGATGATTTCCAAGGGGAGTGCCCGCTTGACGGTCTTGTCGATGCTCGGTATATACATGCTTGAACGGTGAGGAAGAGATGACCAGTCCGTCATCTACGGCATGATTGTAGATGGTGCGCAGGTTGCGGATGTAGAAAGAGGTGGTGTTGCGGCACAGTCCGCTGTCTTTCAGCCACTGTTCATAGCCTTGTATCGTTGTCCCATCGACTTCCTCCAATGGCACATCGCCTCCTTTCAGGTAACGCTGGAGGCTGTTGAGGGTGGTTTTGTACCTTGCTACCATCCGCTTCTTGCCGATGCGTCTCAGTTTTTCGTTCAACTCCAGCGTATAGCCGATAATGCCATGTAATTCTTTTCCCTCATGGAAGTTGTCAACGACGGTGTCTGCTGTATATGACTGCCCTTCCTTGTCCAACCGTGCAATGACCAACAGCAGTTTCTTCCTGTCAGCATCCAATGTATCTTTCAAGGAAAGAAGATAGGCTTGACGTTGTGGAGTGACGGAAGTTGGCAAAATGATGTTTGAATGGTCCGCATCCCACTCTGAGGAATAGATTCTGTACTCTGTATGGATCTGACGTGCCACACGATTGTGTATCACCTGATAATACAGGCGACCCTCTTTCTCTTGAACAGATGATGTTCTGAACTTTAATTTGATGGATGCCATAATGCTCTGACTTTAACATTGAAATTGCAATTATTACCTTTATATATAATATAAGTGACAGACAAACAGGTATAGGAGGGATGGTGCCTCACCGCTCGGCATACAACAGCTGATATTCCACCCACCTCCGTTTCCTAATGGATGCCACTGCTTTTCCCCTCCATTTGCAATAGCTCAGATAGAGTGGCAGGATGTCCCTGTCGCCACGTTCCAATCGGGTGAGCAGGGACGCTTTCGGGTATCGTCCATTGCCTAACAACTTGGCTGGTCCAATCTGGTACGAGAGGGTGGCAAGCAGATAAGCATCCCTGCCATAACGGGCATATAGGCGCAGGTGCCGGAGGAGGTCTGTCCGTAACAGCAAATCTGCACGCTGACGTGTCAGTGTTTTCGGGAAACGCTCTCCCTTCTGTAGCTGGTGACCATAGCCCACATAGCCCGGTGTGGTCTTTGGGTCGTGCCAACCCTCGAAGTGTTTGGTAATGGCTACCATCCGTTCAAACAGTGCCCTGTCAATGGTTTGGCTTTGACAGGGCACGCTACAGATGGCCAACATGCTCAATAGTACGATGATGTATCTTCTCATTACATTATTTTATATAGGAGGTGCGATGTCTCACCGCACTCTAATCAATATCACTACATCATAGTGCGGAACTGCTGAATCTCTTTAATCATGGCTTTCACGTCCTCCCCAACCTGAACGAAGTTCTTGTAGAGGATGCGCTCTCGCTCTTCTTTCGACTTGAACTTATAGAACTTAGGGAGAGGGACATACTCCGATTCCTCCTTCTTTATTTCCGTCATATCGAAGTCGGTCTTGCAGTAGAACTTGGATGTCTTGAACTCCTCGCTCTCCTGGATGTTCATGCTTCCGTTCATCCCGGTCTTGGTGACTACGAAGTCACGGGCGGTCTGTCCACATATCCAACCTGTGGGCATATCGGAGATTTTGCTTGCAGGCACCAGGCTGTCCATATTCTCATTGAGGTTGATGGAGGTCTTGTCACGGTCGATGGTCACGCCCTTTTTGAGTTGCACTACTTTACCGAAGATGTCACTCGACAGCCATTCGAGGGTTTCCTTGGCTCTTGCCGAACCGCTCACCACATTGCCCACGGTGGTGATGATTTTCTGCATACCCACCTTGCCATAATCGGCTTCCAACTGCGGAAGTTCCTGAAAGCCAAGTGCCACGCTCACCTTGTTGCTTCGGGCTGTGCCTATCAGTCGGTCTATCTTGTGGAAATACAAGGTCGGCAACTCATCGACGATGATGCTGACAGGAACGTTCTTGCCCTGTCCTGTATTCACCCTCGTTACAAGGCGGTTGAGAATCAAGGCATTCAGTGCACCGATGATGCTCTCCATCTCGGGGTCGTTGGCAATGAGCAGATAACTTGGATTCTTCGGGTCACTGACCTTCAGGTCGAAGTCATCGCCGTCCTTGTGGAATATCCAGTAAGATTCCTTGGTGGCGAGACGGGAGGTATAGACACGTAGCGTGCCAATCATACCTTCCAACTGCTCCATGGCTTTGTTGGCAAAGGCAGTCTGGAACGGGCCAAGCAAGGGGGCTACCTCGTTGTCGGTCTGAAGTACCTCGAAGATGGTCTGATAACTCTCATTGAGGAACGATAGGATATGTGGCATGTCGCTGTACTTGCCCAACCAATAAGCGGGCTGCACCTCCGCGCCCGAATGGTCGAACACCCGTCCTGTGGGTATCAGCCTTTTCGTCTTTGGGTCTTCACGCCGCTCGGCAATCAGCATCTTTCCGTCCTTGTCGTAGGGCTCCTTGCCGTAGTTGCAGAAGAAATAGATGCAGGCGGCAAGGAAGTTGACGGCAGAGGTCTGGAAGAACTGGTCGCTGCCACCGCCGCCTTCCTTCTTGCCTTTTTGCAGGGATTCAAGCAGGGTCTCGGCGGTCTCGCTCGCTGCGGCAAGGTTGTTGATGTACTTCAACTGGATGGGGTTCACACGGCGCGAATACTCCACATCCACAAAGTTGATGATGTTGAACTTCATGCCATGGGGCATCTTGCTGTCCTTGGCATTCTTGTTCTTCAAGTAATGATAGTAGAGTTTGGTGGCGAGAGTGGGAAACTTATAGTCGTACACCACCATGGCAAAGCCCTTCTCGCTGTGCTGCCTGATAAACGGCTCGATGATGGAGAAGGTCTTACCAGAACCAGGAGTACCCACAACCCATGTGCCACGGAACGGATTGACGATGTTCACCCATCCCTTGCGGAACTTGCCCTTGTAATAATAGCGCATAGGGATGTTCACGCTGTACTTGTTCTCCTGCAACTCCCTGCATTGCTCAAAGCTCTCATTCTCGAAGTTGAAGCGGTCTTTCAGCAGCCCTTCCTTCAGGAACTTAGAGATATTGTCGAGGGCGATATGCACCAATACGACACCGACGATGGAAGTGAGCATATAGAGCCAAGTGTTCAAACGGAGGGTATAGAAACAGGGCATTATCGAATGACCGAACAGCCATACGGACTGCACAATCAGCAGCACTCCCGACAGCAGCGGATAGAGCACCTGCCTGCGAGCGTCAAACTCCAGATGCTTCTTGTTGCGCGTTCCCACACAGGTGATACATATCAGCAGGAACGTAGCCACCTTGCTATACACGAGGTTGCCGTCATGGTAAATCATCCACCGCTTGATGCGAGTGTGGATATCCGTCACTACGCCGCCCAAGAAGTCCAACTGCTCCGGCTCCAGTGCGTAGGCGAAGAACTCCATCAGGATGGAGACATAAATCACCGCCCTGAATATCTTGTAAAAACCCTGTAACTCTTTGCTTTCTTCCATTTACTTTACGATGATGTTGGGTGATAATGAGAAAAGATGAAGGATGCCACGGTGGACACCCTCCAATCCTCTTATGAGTTTTATTCGTAGCCGTTGATGGTCTTCTCAGACTCTACTGTCCACGGAGAAATAGTTGCAGATATGACCTCCAAGGTGTTGCGTACAGGCTTCAATGAATAGCTGTAGGAATGACCCGCTTTCCACGTGTCGTTTGTGAGGAATACGAAGTTCTCCCCATTGCTGAGTTGCAATGTCATGTCTGGCATAACCTGTGCAGGAACATAAAGCGTATATTCCATGTGGTCACTTTGTGGGTCGCCGAAATAATAGGTCGTCACCGACTCGTCACTGCATTCTACCTTTCCGGTCTTGATGTTGAAAGTACCGCTGTCAAAATAACCGACGAACGTGAGTAGGCTTCCTGCAAAATCATTGGTGGTGAAACCGTATTCTGGTGAGGTATAGACCTTGATGATGACACGCACCATCTGATGGGTGAAGTTCAATGTAAGGCTCGGATTGGCGTATGATGCCGCTCCACTGGCAAACAGAAAATCATTGACCTTCTGCTCACTCTGTACAGCTGCCTCCGGCACTTGGAACTCTATGAGGTCGTTGGTAGGATTTGCCGTATAGGGATAGTAGGCATTGAAGGTGTGAGTGTCTGTGTCCGTGAAAAACACCTTGTTGGCTGACACAAACTGATTCGTGCCGCCGCTTCGGGTGAACTTCATATTGTTGATCATCCCTGTGGAAGAGATGCCAATCATATCATTGAGTTCCCACTGGTTGTCAACGGCTCGTGTGGAAACGGCAGGTTGCAGCATCTCCAGATTGGTGAATACCTGAAGCTGCTTGGTTGATGTGCTGTCGGTCACGACCACAGAACCTCCGCCACCGGGCAGGTAAATCTCATTGACGATGTCTTGGTCACAGGACGTGAGGAGCATGGCTCCAAGTCCCAACATTAGAAACAAATTCTTTTTCATGCTTTTTCTTTTTTAATTGTTGTACTTTGATGATGATACGGGTGATACTCGATGTCTGTATATGGGCTAATCCATAATCGTGATGATGGGTCTCGCCTTATGCGGCTGCCACTTGGGAGTCTCCTGTATGGCACCGCTTCCCAGTGAGTAAAGCCATGCCTTGGCGGTCGCTTGTCCTTCTACCTCCGTTGAAGTCCAATACCAACAGTCATCATCCTCATCGGGGATAGGTGTGCCGCCGCATTTCAGGATGTATGGGTTGATGATGTCCTTGGCATGATAGAGCAGACGCATCTGTGCCACACTGGGGATATAGGCACTTTGCCCGTAACGCCACATGTCGAAGACACGCTCAGCCAAAGGCGACTTCACATCGGTCGTGCCATAAAGGGCAAAAGTGTTCTTGTTGCCGTCGTAGGCGGTGAGGTCACAGGATGTGTCCTGTTCCACACCGATACTGTCAGCAAAGGCTTCGGGAGCGATGTCCCACAGATAGACGGCATATCCGTTTCCCTCCATTTCTTCCCTCTGATTGACGTTGAACACCACTGCAATGGCTTGCTTGCACGATTGCTCGTAGGTTTCGTAGGGCATCACCTTGCCGTCAGTGGTCAAGATATGGGTGACCTTCATGGCTGTGTCGGGAAAGTCCTGATGCTCGTCACAGGCAGTCAGCAACACCGTTGCCGCAACTGCCAAGATTGAAAACAGTTTCTTCATACGCATAGTCATTTTACAGGAAGTTTCACACCCAGGACAATACCCGTTCTGAACAGGTCTTCACCCTTGATCATCACATCGGTCTTCACCTGCCAGAAGAGCTTCCAGCCGTGTCTGAGTGTATAGTTTTGCTCATAGCCGAGGTGGATGCCACCCAAGAACCTGTCAGTATCGCTACCTGCCGATGCTCCTATGCGCATGTTGCCATGGTGGTTGCGTCCTCTTGCCACACAGGGCTTATAGGCAAAGCCGAAACCATAACTGCGGTAGTTGTTCCAAAAACTCTCAGGACAGACATGACCGCACGATGCGCACTCGTTCCACTTGATATATCCGTTTGCAAAATACTCCCACGCATTGTGGTACTTCGTCTCATACTCGTAGGACAGCGTCACGTCCAGTCCTCGCTCATACAGGCATCCGAACCCCAAGGATATGCGGTCGCTATTCTGCTGCGCCATTGCCGGAGTCATGCTTGCCATAAAACAGATGACAACGAGTAAGGTATGCACAAGCCAATTCCTCACTCCTAATTCCTCATTCCTAATTCTCATTATTCCTCCTCCAACAGTATATGGTTAAACGAATCGGCAGACAGCACATCCTCATAGTCGATGCTGAGCGAGATGGTGCGTCCACTTATCTGTTTTTCCGACAGCTCGATGGTCAGCACCTTGTCGTTGGGGAAGGTCATCTTCTTCACCACAATCACGTTGCGATAGCCATACTTGAAGGTCTTCGCATCGTCCAACACAAGAGATGGGGTCAGTTCCACTATCTGCGCATTGGTAGCCTTGCTCTGCTTCTTGTCCGATAGTTTGATGCGCATCTCGTCGATGTCGAAGCGGATGTTGGTCTTGTTCTCCACGGAGAAGTCGATGAAGAAATATTCGCCCACGCTGTAGATGTTGTTCAGGCGCATTACCATGCGGTGCATCTTCGTCGCCACGTTGCGGTATTTGGCAGACGATGACCATATCTGACGTGCATACTTGGTCATGTCGGCAGTGGACAGGCTTACAGCGGGATTGTTGTAGGCATTGCGCTCCGAGCATTCTATTTCCTTATCGGTTACTGCCTCCTGCATCCTCGTGGTATAGAGCAGTGCATACTGCGTGCGGTAGCGTTCCGTCACGATTGTCACTATCGCCAACACCTCACCGTCGGCATACACGTTGTCCTTCGGCTTCAGGCGGATGGTGTTGTTGATGGGTTGGTCGCCCACCACCTTGTCTGTGGATATATCGACAAAGCGGATGGGTTCGGAGGCGGTGATGACGGTGGTCACTTGGTCGTTGACCGTCAGCTGCTCCATCTCCATGTAGGTGGTCTGCGCCTTGGCTGAAAGCACGCTCAGCGAAAGCAATGCACAGACATTCATTTTCTGAAAACAATTCATATTAGTTGATTTTTTGATGTTTATACTCTATGAGCCACCGTTCCCGACAATTCCGTTGTCGGGCAGTGTCTATTTCCTTTTCTCTTTCCCATTTACAAGGTAAACAAACGTCCCATACTTCAGCTTCACTTTGTTCTTCTTGATAGCCTTGCTGATGGCATTGCTTGTCTTCTGGTAGGCATTGGTCACGGCTTGCATTCCCCATTGCGAGAAACTGTTGTTCGCTCCACTCTGGTCGATGTTCATGTTGCTCTGCATAGCACCGCTCGCCACATCTTTCGTGGTCTCACGGAACTGGCTGCCGGGGACATACAGTCCCTCCAGTCCGTCCGTGTCATAAAGCGAAAGCGAAACCTTTATCAGCTCGTCATCCACAAGGATGGAGTTGATGCTACCCTTCACTCGCTGCGAACCGAAACCGCTCATGGTGGCATAGAGGTACGACCCTTTCTTCACCACGGTCTCACCAATCTCAATATCGTCCAACAGTCTCAGCCGCACCCTCGACCCGTCCGTAGCCTTCACGTCCTCGTCAATGATGGCCTTGATGAGCTTTGGCTCATGCTCGTTCTGCGTCAGGGTGTTGAAATAGTCCGAAGTCACCTTCACCTTCTTCACCACCTCCTGTGCCTTGTCCTCCTCGTCCAGTGCCTTCACCGCCTTGCTGTCCTCGGCAATCTGACCTTTCACCTCAATCTGCTCCTTGGGAGGCCCAGCCTGTGTGGTATCCTGGGCCACGGGGGCAACTGCCGCCTGTCCTCTCAGCCTCGCTTCGGCGAGTGCCTTGTTGAGTGCTTCGAGTGCTTCCGCTTCTCGCGCCTTGGCATCGGCCACTTCGGCTGCATCGTCCTTCTCTTCTGCCTGACGGACGAGTTCCGCAAGGTCTTCTTCTGTGTACTTGGATTCATACGCTTCTTTCTCTTCTTCGTTGTCACGCTCAATGTTATCAACAGCCGAATAGTCTGCTATGCGACCATACGACTTCGCCATGTTCTCATACTTGCCACCGATGCCGTCACCATTCTTAATCTGCGCTCCGGGCAGGTTGGGGTTCAGAAACTCGGTGGTCTGCAGGTTCTTGTCCTGCGTTTCCGCCACCTCCGTATTGAACATGTCAAAGACAAAATAGCCTGTGGCAATCAACGGGATGTACACGATGGCTGGCAGCATGTACTTCGGCTGACGGAAGTTTATCTTATCTGTTATTCTCATCGCTGTCTGATTTTGATGTTACTGACTTGTCTCGATTCTCCTCGTTGGTTCGATGCGTCACGGGAGGAGTGATGCAATGGGCTGCATTCATCATCTGCTTCATGCGCCCTTCCTGCCGCTCGATGGCACTTGCAGCCTCCGTCCGATGACCGTAATACCGCACCATCCTGTAGATGTTGATGCCGAAGCACGTGGCGACAAAGCCGAAGACGATGACGAGAAACAGCGTCTTGTGGGCATTGGCAAAGCCTTGCACCTTAGCCGCCGCACGGTCTATCCTCGCGGTCTTGGCAAACTTGCGCCCTGCCGCCACCTCCTTCTCATACCGCTTCTTGTACTTGGGGTCGTTCTTGTCGGGCATATCCTCGCCCACAAGCATCCGTCTGATTCCTTTTACACTCATACCGCTAGGATATTAGAAGTTTGACTTCGACTTCTGCTCAATATCCTTGTTGAGCAAGGTTCTCCAGTTCGTGATGAGCAGTCCATGAGGATTGTTCTCCGTCCTCGGCACGCGCTTCACCTGTCCCGCCGTCACCAATTCACGCATCAGAATATTGCTCCTTCGCTCTATCCTTTGCCTACCGTAGTAGGTGAACTCCATCTTCTCCTTGTTGAACTTGATGCTGTCGCAAAAGATGCTGAACACGGCACTCGTACCCATGATATTGTTGTAAAAGCCCTTTTCCTTCAGCGTATTGTACTGCGCCAAACCAGTTTCATCGACCAAATACATCGCCTTCTCCATCGAATAGCGGATGTACTTGTCATCGGGAGCAAGCGTAAAGAAGTAATGGTGGAACATCTCGATATGGCTCTTTGCCTCCACATCCAGCGTTTCCTCCATCGTGGTGCGGTTCACCAGTATGGGCACGTTGCCGTCCAATACATACACCTTTTGCTGCGCGTCCGTCACCATGCAGCGCGCCGTCCAGATGCTCGACACCGAGATGATGATGCAGCCCATGAGGAACGCAGAGCAGATGATGCCCACCAGCTTGATTTTGTTTTCTAAGTTCTTGATTACCATACGTTACTGCTTGTTTGAGGTCTGATTTCTCTTCATTCTCACATATTCACGGTGCAGGATGGTGTATATGTCCTTCTCAACTTCTTCCACCAGTTTGGCGTAATACTTGATGCAAGCCTCTACGTAGATGCCTTCGTATTTCAGTTGGATCCACACCCACCAGATGTCACGTTCACGTCTCCGTCGATTTCTGTAGATTTTGGCACGATGCAAGCGATAACTCAGGTAATCTACCATAGGCACTACATACTCGTCGTTATCCTCAAAGCCTTCTGCCATCTCCTCATACTGTGGGTCGATGTAGTTGTTTTCGGAATTGAAAAACTCTTCCTTTGCACGCTTGTTGGCAAACGCCATGAATTTCTCATCTTTGAGCCAACGCTCAATTTCATTTTTTGCTTTCATTTTTCTTGATGGTTACTTTTATTTGTTTCAATAGGAGGTGCGGTGACTCACCGCACACTCACATGTTATCTCATCACGGTCGCCATGGTTCCCGTAGCCGTCATCTTGGCTTGTTGTGCCACGCCCTCGCCGAAGTTTCGGGTTGAGAAGGCGGTGTCGCCCTCTGGTATCATCCATGCCGCAAGGTCGGGCACGAGGTTCAGGCATTTCAACGCCACGATGCTCGCTGCCATCAGATAGCCTGCCGAGAAGAACGAGTTTTGCAGATAGGCTGCCATCGTCTGCTCACTGGCGGTGATGGCCGTCAGGTTCTCTACCTGTATGCAGAGCACAATATCAAACAGCAACAGGACGTAGAAACCGACGAAGTAGAGCATGGCTCCGTAGAAATGAACTGTCAAATAACGGGTTAGCCACTTCGCCCACGCTCCTTCCCACTTGGGCAGCAACGAAAATGCCCATTGTATTGGACCGAATATAGTGAGCATTCCGAGCAATATCTGCTGACAGTATATCGTCGCCCACCAACCGATGCGGAACACGATCAGGGCTATCAGCATCACTATCTTGTCGATGCCCACCACGGCCCCTGCCGTCAGTGAGGTGAACCACAGTTTGCTGGCATCCTTCTCCATGTTGGTCACTTCGTCCACGCCCGTCTGCTCCATCGTCGCCTCTATCAGGTTGGGGTCTGATGTGCCCTTATGCGCCACGTCTGCCTGTGCCTGGAGGTCAGTGTACATCGAGTCCCTGACATATACCAACTGCTGCACCTCCTCAAACTTGTCGGAAATTTGGGTCGCCTCTGCCTCATAGAGGTCGTGGGTGTAACTGCCGATGCAATTGGGAATATAGGATAGAAAATCCAATACGCACCAGCTGCTGCCGCTGTTGGTCATGCCTGTGTCAGCAGGTGGGTACCACCAACAGAGGATGATGCTCACCACCAAGGGCTTGAACAGTTTCATCACGTCCAACGGTTCGTTCTTCACCATCATCTTGTAGGCCATGCTTGCCGCCACGATGATAGAGAACAGTGCCGCCAATGCCATACACATTTGGAGGATCCACCAGAACGGCCCTTGTGAGCCTGTGAAGGTGGCATCGGTCAGGAACTCGTTGGTCTGGAATATCACATCGTCAATCTCCTCTTCGAGGATGTTGATGCCGAAATCGCTGAGTATGTTGTCTGCCATCAGTGCCTGGTTCTATTGTTGATAATCTCTTTGATAAACTCTATGCCTTTCGGTGTCCATGACAGATAGAAGTGGTAGAAGCAGCGCATCCTGCCTGTGACATATACCGCAATGCCCTTGTCCTGAAGGTCTTCACGCAGTTTCCACATTCCATATTCCTTGGTGATGATGCCTTCCTCTTTGAGGGTCTTCACAATCTTGCCGTAGTAACTTCCGACATATTTGTGAAGCTTTGACATTGAAACTACCTCTAAATCAGATGGCATATAATGCTCATCAACGATGGGTGTCCTGCCGATAACGCTGATTCGCTTCGGCATCCTTGACATCTCCAACTGCCACTTGCCGTTTTTCCTCTTGGCGGCATAGAGACGTAACTGTATTTTTGATATTGATTCCATAGCTATTTCTTTATTTTATGTTCTTTCGATAACAGGAATGACTCCCACGCTCTTCAGTTTCTCATAGAGGAAGCGGCGACCTTTCTGTGTCCATTTGGTGTTCATGCGCACATCCTCCGTACCGTCCTTGTGTTTAATGAGGTAGGTCTCGCTGGTCACATAACCGCAGTCCTTGTAGTCGGCATACAGAATCCACTGCTTGCCACGCTGATACTGGATGTTCATCTCCTTCAGACGTCGGTTGAAGCGGATGGACGACTCGCCATAGTCCTGTGCTATCTGTGTGACCAGGACACTGCTCTTCGTGGCAAGGATGATGTCAAGGTAACTCACCTTGTCCTTCATCTCCGTCACCTCCTGTTGCAGGTCATCCACCTTGGATCCCAACTCAACGATGCGTGTCCTTTGGTGTTCACACTCCTGTTCGACAAGCAGACGCTTTTGTCGTTCTTCCTTCAGATTGACTGCTAACCGTATCAGGAAGTCTGGCTCTGCCAATGCCTTCTCGATGGTCTGCTGTGTCATATAGGCACCATGCTTGCGGATAGAGGGGAGCACCTCCGATGTCACCCACTTGCGGAAACGTTTGGCTTCGGGTTTGCGACTGTCAAGGATGACATCATACAGTCCGTCTTCATTGATAAAGTTTGTAACCTGTTCTCTTCCAAGACTATCCGAGATGGGGTACTTTGAAAGTACATCATCCGAAAGTCGTTGTACCAACTTGCTGGTTTTTAGTCCAAGAACTCTTGCCACATCAGCCAAACAGAACAAGGGTTGCTCTGGTGTTCCTGTGGTTCGGACTGCTCCAAATTCCTCGTTGTTGAAAATCTGAATATCGTTCATATCTCTATGCTGTTTTGTGATTATTTCTTCTCTTCCCTTATTTCTATCTGTTCACACTTTCTTCACCCTCACCGCTGTTGGCATCATCGCCGTCAGTGCCTGTCGAGCTCCTCACGCCCTTCATGTTTTCCTGCCAACGGCTCTTGGCATCGCTGATGATGCTGCCTTTATGTACTACACGGTCGTTGGTGGCTGCCAAGAGGGCGGTAGTCTGGCTTTGGGTGTTGAGCTGCACAAGGTATTTCAGTAGTGTCTCGTTCTGTGTCGTCAGGTCGGCATAGATGCTAAGATACTGCCGCTTTCTCTGTGCATTGGGCATATAGGCATCCTTGGTGGCTTTCACGGCACACTGGTACATATTGTACAGTTCCTCCCACCGACGCTTGTCGTTGATGGTGCCTCCTGTAGGGATGATATGGTCTATGTTCGCCTTCATCTTGTCCAACTGACCGTTGATCTTGCTGCTTTCGGCAAGCCAGGCGAGGTCTATCTGTCGGTCGGCTACGTTCAAGGCTTCCACCTCAGCACGCTTGGTGAGGGCAGAGTCTATCTTCTCCGCATCATCTACTTGGTTGTAGAGGTTGATGCTTCGGCAAGAGTGCGGAAACCTAACTTGTTCTTCTCTGCCGCTGTCTTCTTATAGTTGTTATGTAACAGCCAATAATAGAACTCAGGGTGAGAGAACCGCCACCTGTCTCCATCACCGTTATCTGGTTCTGCTTGGAGGAGTCGTGGTTGTAGGTCACGCTCTGGGCTGTGGCTTTGATGGTGGTTGCTACCGCCATGATGAGTATCATTGTCTTCTTCATGTCCGTTCTTCTTTGTTTACAATCCGTCAATAGTCAAGTTTTCCTGCCACTTTCCATCGGCTGAAGGCATCTTCCAGTATCTCTTCCTTCGTCCTCGTCCGATACACCTTCTCCTTCCAATAGCCCATGCGCAGCTGCACATACCGCCATGTCTGGAAGTAGGCTTGGTTCAGATGTTTTTCTATCAGGTCCAACGAATTGTTGATATTGTCCAACACCATCAGCAGGTCGGAAGTTGAACAGGCTGCCGCTCCTGTGGCATACAACACGAGGTCGTTGACGCTATGGTAGAGTTGGCTTCCTTCGTTGTATATGTTGTCGATGGCTTTCTTGTTGATGCTGATGAGCATCGTGTCAGCCAGTTCGATGTGTTTCCGCTTGATGACCTTATCATTGAAGTCCTCCAACAGGTTCTTGTAGTCACTGATGCGGTCGCTCACCGTCTGGTAGGTGCTCTTCACGTTCAGCACCGTGCGCAACGACTGGTACATCACATCGATGATGTCGAAGGCCCGGGTGTATTTGTCCAAATCCACATTCAGTTCCTTGTATTTGCCCACCTCTTCACTGCTGTATTCATGCAGCAGTTGATTGCTGTACTCCAAAGTGCTGCGTGCCAGCAAGAGGCTGCGCTGCTTCTTGTGGTCGTTGATGTATGCTTCCACCGATACCGCATCGAATCCCCATTGCGCCAAGGCTGTATTGGGGAAGAGGGTAATCAGCAGGAGAGCTATGATGATGGTATGTCTCATTCTCCGTTCCTCCCTCAGTTTTCGTTCTCGTTATCTTCACCATTCCCTCTGTTAGGGTCTGCATTCTCTCTCCATCGCTCGTAGCACTCTTCAATGAGTGTCCTTCTGCGACCTTGGTCTGCGTCGATTGAAGGAAGAATGTCCTTCAGCACGTCAATGATGCTGCGCTTGTAGTGCATCATTTTTCTAATGATACCAAGTCGGCGTAAATCTTGGTGATACGGCTATCTACTTCACGGGCTATCTCCAGACGGTCGCTCGACCAGAGCAGGTGTATTACATCGTCATTGTCGGCGGTCTGGGTTGCCTCGCTCTTGGCATATTCTGTGGTGATGCTGCACGACGGGAACTCCTGGGCTATCTCCGAGATACGGCTGTTCACCTGCCTCGTCTTCTCCTCGTCAGAGGCATTCGGGTCAAGGGTCAGCACATCCACCACCTGTGTGTCGGTGTATTCCGAGGTCAGCTCCCACGATATTTGCAGTATCGCACGGTGTATCTTGATGCCAAGGAAGTACTTGGGCTTCCTTGCAATGGACAGTGTCGCCTTGAAGGTGATAATGCCGTTGATGTTGGGCATGGTGGCAGTTCGGACGTAGGTGTAGCCGTTCCACGAACCTAGGCACCTTGCCACGTGAGATTGTAGGCTGACTTCACATCCTGCATGATGGCAGGGATGCGGTAGTAGTCATCGGTGGAGGTGGCATTGTCGTTAGCCGCCTCGCTCTTGGCATTCTGTATGTCTGCCAACTGCTGCTGCCATGTCGCCAATTCCTTCTTCAGGTTGTCTATCTTCGTCTTGTTGACATTATGTTGCTGCCGCAAGGCAGGGGCTTCCTCCACAGAGGCATTGGCTATCTGCGTGAGCAGGTTCCTGTTCTCTGTCTCCAACTGGCTTATCTGCGCCTCCAACAGGGCTATCTTGCTATTCGCCTCACGTTCCTTCTCGTCCAGTTCCGATAGGTCGAGATTATTTTCTGATACGCTTGTCCTCATGGCGCATTCCTTGCTGTGGGCATTGAGCGAACCGCCGCACTCACGGCACTTGTACTGCGTGCTGCCCTGTCCGAGGGTGACACCGTCCGAACAGGTGACGCTGATGGTCACGCTCTCCACGCCCTTCAGTTTGGCGGCATCGGTGGCTTGATAGTAACGGCGTGCGTCACTGCCGATGTAATAGACATAGCCCTCCTCGTTGTCGTTATACTCCGAGAGACGTGCCTGCAACTGACGCTTGAAGGTATTCAAGTCCATGCTGTAGGAGTCGAAGACATCCTCATACACCTCTTCCACGTTGTTCCAGCTCTTGGTAACGTGTATCTCGTAGGCGTAGGCCTTCTTGGTCTGCTTGCCGCCACGGCTGATGATGTACGACGACATCCAATAGTTCATCGTATAGGTGAAGCCGTCGCTCTGGGCGTTGAGCTGCTGCACACGGCTGCGGCTCCATCCGGCATGGTTCTCCGAGTTGGCCAGTATCTGCTCTCGCTGCGTGCTGTTAGGGTAGAAGTTGGGGTCGGAGGTGTTGATACGATACCAATGGTCACCGTTCAGAATACTGTTGTCATCGGTCGGCGGATAGTAGTCACAGAGGCTTACGCTGCCTTGGTCTCGTCGGGCAATGTACCAACGCTGTGTATAGTAGTTGCCCTGCGTCTCGCTCAGATAGTCTGTCATCCACGAGGTGATGTTGTAGTTGGAGAGGTCGAAGAGGGCTGCCACGTTGTCCTCGCCACCCACCAGACTAAGGAGTGTGCTGCCGATGCCGTTCTCTGCCTGTTCATAGAGGTCATGGTAGTTGTCATAGATGTCGATGATTTTACTCACCTTGCCATTGAAAAGGTCGTTGAAGGCACTCTGCTGCAAGAGTGCGCCTGATGCCCCGTTGATACCTGCCGTCGCCAACGATGCTCCCATATTGTAAAGCGTCTCGATGTCGGCGGTGAGGTTCTCCACGGTGAAGTTGCCGGGCACACTGGCGATGTCATCCAACAGCTGCTGCCAATCTACATTGCCTATCTCCGAGAGTTTGAGGATGGCGGCTATCTCTTGGTTGATTTCCAAGAACTGAATGTCGGCAAAGGTCAAGCTACTGTTGGTCACGACACTCTCAAACTGCATACACAGCGACTTTGTGTCGGCGCATATCTTCATCAGGTAACTGCCCCAGTAGAGGGCGGTCTGCGGACTTTTCAGCATCATTCCTGCCACCGTCCATATCTTGGGCATAATCTTGTTCGCCACCATATTGTGGATGCGGCGGTAATAGTAGTTCTCCGTGCTACTGCTCCAAATGCCGAGGTCGGTGAATGCCTTGCGCTCCAAGAACTTGGCAGCGAAGATGCTTCGGCAGTGGCAACCTCTGCGGCATTGTAGTGCTTCAAGATTTCGCCCACCTGCTCGTTATAATAGCTCTCTGCCATAGCTCCAGCACCGAATGCGGCAGCCATGGCGGCAACGATCTGCTTGTCGTAGTTCACGCTGTAATACTGCGCATGAACCCTTCCCACGACAAGTGTAAGACACATATATATTATAATAAGGTATAAACGTCTCATTGCTTCACTACTTTACGTTTTACTACTTTCAGTTTCTACTATTCCACTACTTTACTACTTGTAGTATTTACTATTGGTAGTATTCACTACTAATCGTATTTACTACTAATCGTAAATACTACCCAGCCACCGTTCCCGAAAGTTTTGCTTTCGGGCATCTGGGCTTTACGTCTATTCCGGATTTCCGTTTCCATCAATCAGCCCCCGTGCTCGCCGTGTCAGCGGCGAGTGGCTCCATCGTCCGTCAAATTGAGCACATGCCCCGCCTCATTGACCTTCTGCGCAAATGCCAACGACTTCCCGATGCCACTGGCATCCCAATCTCTGCAATACCGCTCGATAGCCTCCTGATGTCTGCACTTCAGTTCATGCTTATAGAGTTTCAATGCCTCCTTCTCAGCTCGCTCGGTGGTGTAGGTCATATAGCACTCGTGCGGCTCCTCCACACCATACACTCCGCTCGTCGATCCACGTCGGATAAACACCTCACGGAAGAAACTTCTTCCCTCCTTGTTATCCAAGCGGTTGACAGTGAATATCTTCTTGCAATCCACATCCGTCAATCCTAATATCGCCTTGATCTCGTCGAATCGCTCACGAAATTTGCTTTGGTCGAGCAGCATCACCACGTCGGAGTTGTTGATGATGGCTTCCTTCACGATGGGACTGCCGATGATGTCCTGTATCTCCTGTGTCACTACGCCCACGCTCGCCCAGAACTTTCGGGCTGTCTTGTATAGGTACTTGATGTACTCGGCCATCAGCGGCGAGGCGATGGCTTTCCATGCCTCCTCGATGACAAGGCACTTGCGGTTCTTCTTCAGGCGCATCTTCTGCAGGAACACGTCCATGATGATGAGCGTCACGATGGGGAAGAGCTGCTTGTTCTCCTTGATGGCATCCACCTCGAAGACGATGAAGGTCTCGTCGAACAAGGTGCTATCCACGTTCTCGTTGAGAATCTTGTCGTACTTGCCGCCACGGTAGAAGTTTTGGAGCATATAGGCGAAGTTGTCGCAGTCGATGGTGGTGATGTTGTTCTCGATGCAGATCTGGTCGAGACGCTCACAGGCGAACTCATAGAATGAGTCGAAGGAGAGGGTCTTCACGCTCAATGCCATGCGCCGTTCCTCCAGTCCCTTGATGAGTTTCTCCACCTTGTCGTGTATCTGCGTCAGCTCCGTGCCGCGCCGCTTCTCCATGGTGGAGAGGTTTTTTCTCAGTGTCTCCTTCTGTGAGGAAGGATAGGGCTGCACACCGTTGAAATAGAAATCGTAATACTCCGTCACCAACTGCTCCACGACACGGAACTCCAGTTCGGGTATCTGCGTCTCCGAGCCTTTCCATATCAGCAGTATCAGGTTCTTCAGGAAGTCTATCTTCTCAATGTTCAGCTCCCGCTTGCTGATGTTGAAGGGTTCATGGTGATGGGCTTGTCCTCCGTATAGGCGATGTACTTGCCGCCCACATACTCGCAGAGTCCCTCATACGAGTTACCCGTATCGACCATGACGATGTCGGTGTTCTGCTCCCACAACTGACGCACCACGCTGTTCATGTGGAACGACTTGCCGCTGCCCGAAGGACCCAAACAAAAAAAGTTCGAGTTGTCGGTCAGCTTCTCCTTTCCCTCCTTTCCTGTGATGTCGATGGCTACGGGCACACCTTGGCGGTCGGTATAGTATATCTTCAGCGGGGTGTCCTCATTATGCACGATGCGCTCCTTGTACATCAGACAGGTGGCGGCATCGCCGAGGGTGAGGAATCGGTCGTAGTCGGCATTCATGCCATAGCAGTTGCCGGGGAAAGAGTTGACGAACAGCTCCAACTGGTTGTAGGCCCGCTTGCTGATGTGGATGCCCATGCGCGAGAAGGAGTTTTCGAGATGGTTGGTGCATTTCTGTATGTCGGTGTCGCCGCTCACTGCCACCACGAGGTTGTAGTGGGTATAGACGAGCTGCTTGCTCTCACGGGCTATCACCTCCTGCACACGCTTGATGTCCTCTACAGCCATCAGGTTGCTGGGGTTGGGCATGGAGGCATGGCGGTTTTTCTTCTTGTCGAGTAGGGCAAGCTCACGCTTCTGGTTGGGCACGAACACCATCTGGTTGAACACCACGCAGTCGGCTCCGGGCACGCTATCGACGATGCTCACGAGATCAACGGGCATACTGGTGTTGTTCACCTCGATATTTGCGTAGGGACGGATGACCGACGGCAAGTTGGCATAATCCACATCCACAAGGCTATACACCTTGCAGCTACGGTCCCCCATGCCGATGGTCTCGTCATCGACCTTGAAGTTGGTCATCGACACCACCTTGTCACGGAAGTTCATGGAGAAGAAACGGTCCACATACTCGCAGGCTTCCGTTTTGCCGAGGAATCGGGACTTCACGCCGGCATCCCTCAGCTGGTCGTGCACCTTGCGTATCTTCACCAAGAAGTCACGCCATTTCTTGTTGTCGAACGACATCAGACGGCTCTTCTTGTTCTCCTGTGTGATGGTGAGGTAGCAGACGCTGTCGGTAAAGGGTCTGCCGTTGAAATAGCGGAAGTAACTCTCGCTCAGGAACTCATGATTTCCACCGTTCTCTTCCTTGAATGCCTTCCTCACAAACACGTCCTGCTTGTGCAGCGCATAGCCTTCGCCCAAGGTCTGGGCAAGGGCGGCGAAGAGGTGGGTGAACTCATAGTAGGCCTCGATGTTGGCGGAATACTTCTGCACAGGGTTCTCCATCTTCAGAACAGCGGAGTATTCGCCCGTCTTGGTATAGAGCACGCCGATGCCATCCACTTCCTCGATGGAGAAGTAGATGTCCTGGAAGATGCGCTTGCGCTTCCCTCCCGTGCCGAATGCCTTGACACTGATGGCCATGCCCACGCAGATGGCTGAGAATATGAGTATGATGTATAGGGTCATTGTTCTTTTTCTTTTTTAATCGCAAAAAGGCGGGCGCACCCTCATGCGTGATGCCCCCACCTCCATTCACTTACAATCATTGATAGCTTTCCACTTGGACATAATGGATTCTCTTTTTTGTTTTACACTTTCTTTGAATAGGCATAGATGAATATGCCGTTGTCACTCTTCTTGCTGTGCAAGCCCTTGCGCTGCTTCATGACGATGAGAACGCCACCGACAGCTACGGCGAGGACTAGCAGCACGAGTCCTGCCACGAAACCGAAGATGCAGTAGCCGAGGATGAAACCCGCAACGGCTCCTCCTGCGGTGGCTGCCGCCCAGTAGATGTAGCGTCCCTGCAACCCGAAGAACTCCAATGGACGTTGCAGTCCCTTGAAAATGGGATAATCCGGAAAACGCTCTTGCTTTGTATCTGCCATAACTGTCAGTGTTTTAACGTTCTACATACTCACAATCTCACGCTGCGTTTAACCTCCAATGCCGAAGAACAGAGGCAGTGCCTGGGCTGCTGCAATGAGGAAAATACATGCGCCGACGACCATCATGATCTTCTTTTTCACGTCCTGTTCCTCGTTGTTCATGGCGATGTAAACGCTTATGGCTCCGACAATTGCAACGACACCTGCAATGGCATAGCAGAGCTTCACCACGATAGGTACATACTTGGCAATCTCCTCCGTCACTGTGGTAAGCGCGGTCGTTCCTGCCGAGTAGTCGCCGGCTGCGTTCTGTGCCATTGCTGCGGTGGTGCCGACAAGCAACATCAGGGCGAGCGTTTTCATGCGCTGTGAAGAGAAGAATCCCTTCACCTTCTTGTTAATCCTTTCAAACATTCTTTTTACCTTTTAATTTGTTACACTTTGAGTTATCTTATCTCGTATCACCTGTATCTCAAATCTGATAACCGAAGAAAGCGGGGAAGACGATGGTCGCTCCTATGAGGAACAGGCAGGCTCCCACCAGCATCATGATGTTCTTCTTCACTCCTTCTTCGCCCGTATTCATCTTTATATATATCTGCAAGGCGCTGACTATGACCACGATGCCCGCCACTGCATAGCACAGATAAACGATATAGAGCATCATCGTCACGGCATAGTCATGGGCACTCGCAAGTGCGTCCGCTCCCCAGCTGTAGTCCACGTTGCCACACTTAGCACTGGCCAGAGCTGGGGTTAAAGCGGCATATAATGATAGAAATGCACTTCTTGTTTTTGACATCATATCTCATTATTGAGTGATTCCACCTTGACCATGTCACGTCCATTGTGACGAAGACCGCGGGCGATGATGGTGTTGTTCAATTCTTCCGAATACATGGGGTCGGAATAGGTGGTATTCACTTCCTCCATCTTCTTCTCGATTGCGCTTTGTATCTTTTCAAGCACATGAGGCTTGCTCTCTTCCGCAGTGGCGGCTGCCTCCTCTGTAGGCTCTGCAAGCTGCTTCTCCTCGTAGGCTGTCTCATATTGGTTGTCGCCTACGCTGAAACCACCGTCGCTCTCGCTGACCGCTATCGACTCTTCCTCGTCGGTCATGTCACTGACATCAAACGACTCGCCCTGTGACTTCTCGTCCTTGGGCTTTCCGTACAGATCCTGCACGATGATGACCGTATAGTAGATGACATAGATTATGGTCACGACAATGGCGAATATTACAAATGACTTCATATTTTCAAGTTTGATTTTACTATGGTTTGGCTTATTGCCGATGCAAAGGAACTACCTTTTCTTCAATCTTAAACCGAAATGACTTTCCGCGGAGCCAAATCTTAACTCTAATTTTGATTACACTCGCAATCATACTCAAAAATCAAACTCGAAAGGCACAAAAAAAGCCCTTCCGATAGGGAAGAGCTTGTAAAGAGGGTGGATGAAAAAAATGTGGATGGCTATATGGTCAGGTACTTGCCATGGGAGAAGTCCTGATGTTCGTTAGAGAAAACATAGCCCAACTGGTTGGACAAGCATTGGGTGTTGCCTATCCTGGCATCGATGTTGGTGTGCGAATGTCCGTATATCCAATAGTCTATGCCGCTATCGGTGATATAGTCCTCCAACTCTACGGTGAACGCCACGTTTGCCTTGCTGCCTTGAAACTTTGGGTGGAGCATACGGAACGATGGTACATGATGGGTGACAACAATCTTATGGGCTGCTTGCGAATATGCCACTGCATCCTTGATAAAGGTGAGGCAACGTTCATGCTCAGCATTGAATTGGGCATGGGTCATCAGCTCACCTTTATATAATATACGGCGGAAGTCGCTTATCACTTGCTCGGTGAAGTAAGCGTCCTCCAAAGGAATCCTCGACCAAAGGGTGGAGAGGATGATGTCGGTGTCGCCAATCCTCGCAATACCGTTGTAGTGGCTGAATACATTGGGACGTACCTCCAAGAGATAGCCGTCGGGCAGTGTCGCCACATCATAATATTTGTAGAACTCATGGTTGCCCATGCAGCAATGCACCTCCTTGTAGTTCTCCGATGCCCAGTCCCAAAAGGGATGCTTGGAGTAGTTGTCATCGCCGAGATAGCCGATGTCGCCGGCAAGCAGCAGTATGTCGCCCGTCACCTCCAAGGGGTGGGCTTTCAGATACCGCCAATTGTCGGCAAACTCCAGATGCAGGTCGGATGCGTATTGTATCTTCATATTGGTCATGCTTCTATAAACAATTCATCCAGTTGATCTAACAGTCCGGTCACAAATGCCTCGTCTTGACCGAGTGACTTTGACAATGGTTCTGCGAGAGTTGACCAGTCGGCTCTGATGGAGGCGACAAACTCCCTTATACATGCCACTATTGAAGCAGGAGCCTCAATGTTGTCCTCAGTCATTATGACCACATTTTTCAGGATGTCCGAACGGTGCTTCTTGATGTCTTTGGTGTTCACATGCTTGCCGTCCCGCTTGTCTGCCATGAGATTTAGGTAGGCTCTTGCCTTCAGTGCTATCAAGGCAGCGGAATTGGCATGGCGTATGCCATCAGTCAGTTGGCTGTGTGCGATAGTAAAGTGATAGTAATCATCGTCCATGATGATGGCACTAAGACTCGACACATCTTCATCGGTCGGGATAGGTTCTATGACAAATCCCTTTGGCTCTCCAAGCACGTCGGGGTGGCGTGACAGCAGTTCTATCATCTCGGGATAGCCGTCTTTACCATCAAGGAAACGATACATTTCATACCTTGGTGGCTCACCAGCCTCCTGTTTCCTCTTTTCAGGTCGATAGCCAGCCTCCCGCACAAACTGCCAGAAGCGATTGGCGAAAGCCTCGGTCATGTTCTCTACGATGACTATCATGTCGATGTCGTGTGTGGCGCGTGGACGCACCACGGTATTGGTCATGGTGATGTCACAGGCTGCTCCGCCTATCACCACATAGTTTTCTGAGTATTCCGCAAATGCTTCACGGAACTTGACTAATCCTTCCATTTCTGTTCACTGATTATTCGTTCTACTTCTTTTTCTACTCTCGGATCATCATCATCTCTCAACGAAAGGACAAGGGAAAGGCGATCAACCCACTGGCTTTTGTCGCCCATTTTGCTGACAACAGGGTATTTCCATACCTCTATGATATAGTTGCCGTCATAGATGTTGGGATTCTCCATGACATCAGCCGACTTGACGGCACGATATTCCTTGCTTGTCATCATTATCATCTCTTCCCGGTCACGATTAAGCATGGAATAATGTGCCAGGGCATTGATGCCGCATACGGGGTATTCCGCATCCAAGCGTATGTCATCGCAAAAGATGCGGTTCTCCACAGGTGACAGCAAGACGTTCTGAGCCTTGTCCCACAGTTCCTTGCCCTTCAACTCGAAGTGTACCACCTTGCTGCGCTGTCCGTTCTGAATCTTTTGACACAGTCCTACATCTTCAAGACAGGTGACACCCAACGTGACGCTTTCGTAAGAATATGGAAGCAACGGTGCAATATCCCTTGGCGACATTCCTTCAATACTGCCCACCTGTAGGTGATAGAGTAGTATGTATTGCGCCACAGGGGTCAATACTTCGGCAATCTTCCTGTTGCTTGTCTTCTCCAATGCTATGATGCCTGGCAGATGGGCATATTCCTCGGACATGACAAAGAAGACTCCTTTGTCTGCCAGTCTGTGTCGCTCGTAGGTGGGTCCGGGCGCAAGGATAAACACCGCAGGCAGTCCCAGGGCTTCGGTCAACCGCTTGCCCGTGATGGCGCAAGTCCGTGGAGAGGGATTGCCCTTCTTGGGCTCAACGAACAGCAGGGGCGTGCCTTGGTATGTGCCATCATAGAAACGGTATGAGAGTTTCTCGCCAACCGTGATGCCTTTCAGGCTTTCCTTGGCACGAGGTTCCACCTCAAAGCGTCTGCCCAATATCCTTATTTCTTTTTTCAATTCCATTCTGCTACATTTTAATAATGTATTAAAACGATGCAAAAATAAGGATAATAATTGAGAATCAAGCATGTTTGGGCGAAAAAGTGCAGATTTGATATGTAATTTCAATGCATTTGAGCCATTTTTGCATCAAATGATGGTGTTTTCGTCTTTATAATGTCATTCAGATGCCGTTCGTTTCTTCCTCATCAGATAGTCGTTGACATCCTTGTAGTCGGCATATCTGAAGGACTCGTCCGTCACCCTGTACTCGAATACATTGCTGATGCTCTCAACCGTCTTGCGTCCTGCCTGGTCGTTGTCGAGGAAGCAATGGATGTGGGTGTAACGGTCAAGGTAATGCAATGCCTGTTTGAGGTTGGCGACTGAGTTCAGTATCATATAGTCGCAAGGGCTTTCAACGACAAACCATCGGTCTTGCTGTTTAACGAGGGTCATATAAGCAAGGAAGTCCATGAAGCCCTCAAAGACCAGACAACCGTTTTGCCACTCGTTGAACGTATGGGCAAGCAGGGTGATGTCCTTATGCCCGATGCAGCCCTTGAAATAGGGATTGCGCACCTCATGTCCTTCACTCAGATTGCCAAAGGCAATGCCATAGTAATGTTTTTGCTCAACCTTGTAGTGTATCTCCCTGCAATACATCCTGCCAATGGTGATGTCTATCCGTCGGCTACTGAAATAGGACAGCAGAGAATGGTTGCTCAGTGGGAGCAGCTTCACATCGTTCATCTTGGTTGTCGTGTATTCCTTGGCTGCGATAGCGGTCTCGATTGCCTTATCCACAGTGGCAATACTCTTGGACGCAAGGTAGGCAAGGGCATCGGAAACGGATTGTTTGTTATACATACGCTTTACCAGCTCCACAAGGTCACCGCCCTCCTTAATGGCGTAGTCGTACCACAGGTTCTCCTTCTTGCTGACCTTGAACGATGCGGTCTTCTCGTCCCTGAAGGGTGACAGATACCAGTAGGCATTGCCCTTCTTCTTTTTCAGCGTTACATTCTCCTTGTCTAAGAAGTCTATAATGCTCAGTTTCTTCGATTGTTCAATATTCATTGTACTTTCATTTGTTCGGTTTTACTTTGTCCATGGAAACAGTTTACTTTACCCTTTCTCCTATATAGGCACACCCGTAAACTAAACCATTTGCTAAACTACTTTTCCGCTTCCCAATTCAGCCTCCGATTTCGGTTTACTTTGGCCTTATTTCTTATATATAGGTACGGACGTAAACTAAACTGGTTTCTGAACTGTTTTTATTCCTCTTCATGGAACAGGTCAATCTCGGCAGGTGTATATCCGAAATAGTAATGATTATCCCGCTTCACTATGAGCTTTTGCTCGTTAATCAGGTATTTCAGCATTTTGATGATGACGCTTCTGCCACGCTTAAAGCCAATGTCTGCATAGGCTTGCGTTAATTCCTCCACCATGCGATCGAATCCTTTGATAGGTTTCTCCTTGAATGCAGCCGTCAGCGCCTCGTTATGCTGTTCGGATGTCAAGTCTTGGTAAGTAAACCTTGACGGTTGCTTGTCACCTTCTTCCTTCTCCGGCGTGTGCTCGACAATCTCTGGCAACCCTTCCTCATTGACTGTAAAGGCAAACGGCTTGAACTCCTTCTCACGGATGTGCATCGCCTTCACCTCGCTGATGTCGGGATTGGTGGTGCTCTTGGTGATGACAAGCACCGTCTCTGCCTTGTTGTTCATCTCCGTACCGATATGCCCGCGCACGTTATTGTCGCCCTTGTTCTGATGCAATACGCAATGGATGTGCAGGTCATACTTTGATGACCATTCCATCATCTTGTTGATGACCTCGACCGATTCTCCCGCATTGTTGATGTCGAGAAGCAGGTCTCTGATTCCGTCGATGATGACCAGTCCATAGCTTTGGTCTTGGGCAAGCGCATAGTCTATGACCTCTATCCTGACGGAGGGCGTGTACTCTCTCAGACAGATAAAGTCAAGGTTCTCGTTGTCGATGCTTGTAGGTAGACCAGCGAGCTTCAGGATGCGCTCCAGCACATTATGGCAGTGATAGCGGCTCTGCTCCGTATCTACATACAGTATCTTGCGTTTCCCCTCTGGCAGACTGGCGCGATAGTTCAGTACCTTGCCGTTGGCGAGGGAAGCGGCTACCAAGGCAGACACGTTGAAGGTCTTTTTCGCCTTTGCCTTACCAGTAGAAGCACTGAAGTTGCCCAATGTGGCTATGCTGGAATTATCAACCCATATAATCTGAGGAGGTGTTTTATAAGTATCTGTTGCCTTTATCAACGATTCGCTCAATATGCGATTGAGACGCTGTACTCCTTCCTCTTTTGAGTTAGGCTGTACATGTTTGTTATTTTCTTCCATTTTCATTCTTTCGGATTATCAATTTCTATTTTCGTTACCATTCCAATGACCTCTTGTTTGTTTTGGAGCAGCCACTTGTCGATTTCTTCTCTATTAAAATACAGCATTTTTCCCCTTGGCTTATAGTGTGGAACTTCTTTTGCGGCTGTAAGTTTGTATAGCAGGCTTTCAGAAACACCAATATACTTACATGCTTCGTCAAACCCCAAGACGGTTTTGGTCTGCTTGACCATCTTCTCCAATTCCTCGATTCGCTCTATTAGTTTGTCAATAGGTCCCAAAGCCTCCAAACTGTCTTCTATTGCGACAATTCGCTCATAGAGTCTAAAATGTCTTTCATTCATGTGTCACGTACCTTAATTAAATTGTTTACAGACAGTAGCACGGTTATATTAGCCGTCTATTCTTTCTTTGTGTAGATAGTACATATTCCTCTGCTTCTCTTTGAATCTCGTTCTTCGATTTGCCCTTGGTTCCTTGAAGCCATTCATCTATCTCAGATTTGAGGAACATGATGCGTTTGCCTCTCTTGTGAAACGGTATTTCCCGATTGCTTGTCCAGCAATATATGGTATGCTCTACCGGATGTGTTGGGAGATAAGCACATAATTCAGCAACCGTAAACCATGTTTCTTCTTTTTCTGATTGAACAAGTTCATATATACCATCAATCTTGTCTTCTAATGATGACAGCTTTTTCAGTACCCCCGTTATAGCGTTGGGAATATCTTCAAATCTTATACTATTTTCTTCCATGCTAATTATTTTTTATGATTTTTGATGCAAAGTTATGGGGAGACTGTCACTAAATAGAAAAAGTAACGTGATAGTAAGGCAGTATCAACCAAACTATCACGTTTTTACTTTCATTTAGCAGAATTATTGTGATTTATTCCTCTCTTAATATCTGTTCGATGGATTTGCAGATGGCATATTGACTTGCTGTCATGGAAACGTTTCTTCTTATCCTTGAAAGAGAAGAGGAAAGACAACTTGAAGTTATGAATTTCTCTGTTCCATCCTTTTTGATACTGGTTAAGAAGCGACCTTCTCCCATGACATATTGCCAATTATTGTTTATCAAATGGTATTGAGCCATAGCGTCAAACAGTACGGCTACATTACGTACATTCTTTACACGGATAGATGCGTCCAAGTCGCACTTGAATAGGCGACACAACTCGCTACGCACATCACTGTTGTCGGCAAAATCAAATATGTCGTGACTTTGGACAAGTTCTACCAACAAATCCATCTGTCTGTCTGACAATTGGCATCCCAAAGTGAGGATGGACGATTTCTTTCGGGTAAGGATTGGCAGACCAGTACCCACATGTTGAAGAAACAACTCAATAAGTTCCTGCTTGGAATAATCTTCTTTTTTCTTGATTATTGACACACACTTAGAGTCTCTAAACAAAGTACCAATAATGCCAATTGCCATCTGTCGCGAGTTCTTACAACGTGCACAATCACAGTCAATATATTGGTGACTGCGCTCAAATAGTTCTATGAAGTACTCTGTCTTCATATGATTCTTTTCAGCTTGAAGATACCAACTTCTTGCGATCTCAAACAACTCATACAGTTCTCTGTAGAAGTCTTCTGTACACTCCACATGTTTGTGGACACGCTTGCTCTCTTCAAAAAGAGAGAAGCCAAAAAGGCTGTCTTTTTCATTTTTATCTGTTTATTGTTATAAATGTTTGGTTTCCACGAAAGGTTAAAGTGCCAAAACAATAGCATCATTACATAGAATGTTGAAAATGAAAGGCACTAAAACCACCTGTACAATAAAGGACTTATTGATACAAGTGGTCTTCTATACTAAGTGCTTACAAATGATAATCACTATTCATCTATGTCCAACTTAAAAGCTTCTGTAGCTTCATCTTTCTTCTTGTCAATTACTTTTGCGTAGATTTGCGTGGTTTTTACATTGGTATGCCCTAACATTTTGCTTACGGTATATATGTCTGTACCGTTAGCCAATTGTAACGTTGCATAGGTGTGGCGGAAGCAATGAAAGGTGATGTGCTTGGTAATCCCTGATGCTTTTACCCACCGTTCCAAAGGCCTAGATATCCATGAAGGGTCAGGCAGTCCGGCAAACACCAACAGTTCTCCGTCTTTCTTGCGCTCACCGCAAAGCTTGTATGCCTGTGGCGATATAGGCATGTATTCAACGCCCTTAGTCTTCTGCTGAGTGAAATTGAGACGGTACCCACCATTGTATTCTTCAACCTCTGACCATTTAAGCTTTTGAATATCGCTATGTCGCATTCCTGTCAGTGCAGAGAACAAGGCTGCCCGTTTTAGTATATCATCACACGGAGTCTTTGCCAATATATTAAGTTCTTCCAGTGACAGATACTCTCTTCGAGCACTCTGAAACATGATATTTTTAGCCTTGGCAGCAATATCACAATTCAGATAGCCATCCACGAAAGCTTGTTTGAGTGCCGCCTTGAAGATAGAGAAGTACGTCGATGCCGTATTCCTTGAAATAGTTCCTTTCTTAGAACCACCCTGCGGTGCCTTTATCAAGAAGGAACGGAATGCCTCAATATACTTCATGTCAATCTGCGAGAACTGTATGTAGTCACACTTGGCAAACATTGACAACAGTGTGTGCAATCTGCGCCAGTTGACAACTATCGATTCTGACGCAGTTTCCTCTCTTTCTTTGATTAACTTCTCAATATACTCCAGAACATTGCATTTTGAGCGTTCGCTTTGTTCTGCCATTTCCATTTGCTGGTCAGTAAAGAGAGCCATGTTGTCGTACTCTTTTTGACGCAGGACTCGAACGCCATCCGCATAAAGGCAAGTTTCCATATCTTGCTTGGATTTACACTGAATAACGCCATTGTCATCTCGCTTGGGCTTGTACTTTATTCTACCAGCAACGGCTCGCTCGCTTCGTCGTTTATCCCATATAGGGGTAGTAATAGACCTCCTGAGATATTCACGCACTCGTTTGGGTTTGTCATTTCCCGTCTCATAAACAGGATAAGCTTCAAGATAGATGAACCACTCATCTCTCCACTCACTTTTCTTTAATTTGACGGAGACTTTAGTATAATCTAATCTTTTCATAATGGTTTTATATCTTTATAAAGTTTGTCTATTGATTCCTTGTGAGCATACACATAATTACCGATTTGCCGGGTCGGTATTGAGTATTTTCGTATATGAGCATACACGGTGCTGTCATCCAGATGAAATTTCTTGGAAATCTCACCTATTGTATAGCAATCCTCTGGTTCCATGCGGTACATGGTAACTGGTTTCCTTGGCTTGGTGTCAAGCGGAGACTGTCTTAACGGAAACAGATTCATTAGTTCTCCTTTGCATACAAGTCGTATTCCGTAACTACTCAGCACCCCTATAGAAAACTTCTCGTTAATAAAGCATAAACTTGATTTTGCTTATTTTCTTCATCATTACAAACTTTTTAATGATTGAGTCGATGAGGACGTAGGCTGTTTAAAACAGTTCATTTAACGAGTTCTTTTCCGATGATGCCTCCAACATGTCTCCTTTGTCTATTATCGCCTTTCAACAGATTATCTGCCAGGAGATGCGTTTTGCATTCCCCGTAAGTCAAAAGTCTGCGTTAAGGGATGTAAATCGTGATTTTGCCATGTGGAGAAAAATGCTTATCTTTGCACCAAAAAATGGCAAGCGACTGTACTGACATAGATGTTGTTTTGCGCCAGATAAACCAGCGTCTGCGCAAACTTGAGAAGTCCGACTCCGAGAAGACTGAGGAGATCGGACGCCTCAACCGTGTCATTAACCAGAAGGACGTGGAGATACATAATCTAAAGACAGAACTTGCTTCCACAAAGGCAGAACTTGCCGTTGCTAAAGAGCGCATCAAGGAACTCGAGGGAGCTGATGACGATACATCAAGTACACCAGGAAAGCCCGAGAAAACAGCAGTAACAGCAGTATCCCTCCATCCCAAGAGTATCGCTTCCCGTGAGCTGCGCAGGACAAAGTCTCTTCGCAAGCCAAGCGGAAAGCCGAGCGGTGGACAGCCTGGCCACAAGGGGCACACACTGCAGACTATAGCAGAACCAGACGTAATTGTAAAGCACGACCCCGTCTATTGTAAATGCTGTGGTCGGCTCTTGATTGATATACCATGCCAGAAGATCCGTAAGACACAAATTGTTGATATCAAGGTGGTCGTAGAGACCTGCGAGGAACAGTATTACGAGAAGGTCTGTGAATGCGGTTGCGTAAACAACTGCGAAGCTCCCAACTGTCGTATCAAGTATGGTGACAACCTCCGTGCACTGGTGACATACCTTAATGTAGTGCAGTGTATTCCGTTCAAAAGGATTGCAGAACTTATATCCGACCTGTCCGGCCAGAATATAAGTGAGGGTACAGTGCAGAACATACTCAAAGAGAATAGCGGCAAGGCAGACTGTGCATATGAGGAAATACGCAAGAGGCTGGAAACAGCGTCTGTCGTAGGAGCCGATGAAACTGGTGCTACGGTAGGAAAGCATCTGCATTGGAACTGGATATTCCAGAACGACCTGCTTACATACGTGTTCCAGTCAGAATCGCGAGGTCAGAAGGCCATAGATTCCAAGTTTCCAAAGGGACTTCCCTATTCGACACTTGTGACTGACAGACATCAGAGCTACTTCAAGATGAATGTTAAGTACCATCAGGTCTGCCTGGCTCATCTTCTTAGGAATGCAAAGTATCTGAACGAACTGGATCCAAACCAGAACTGGTCACGGAGATTCATCCATCTGATAGAACACTCTATAAATCTCAGAAGAGAGGACAACATTACCTCTAGAAAGATAAAGGTACTGAAGACAAAGATGAAGAACCTCTTGGGTGAAAGCCTCACGCATTTAGATAACGAGTTTGAGAAATTCAAGAGGGGTATCCTTAAAGTCAAAGACTACCTATTTACCTTTCTCTCCAATCCAAGTGTGCCTTACGAGAACAATGCCAGTGAGCGGGGAGTTAGGAAAATCAAGATAAAGCAGAAAGTCAGCGGTTGCTTCCGAACAGACAGCGGTGCCGATGATTTTGCCAAGTTGCACTCCATTGCTGAAACTGCTATGAAGAACGGAAATTCTAAATTCAATGCAATTCTTGCTGTAGTACAACAGTAAGACGATTACTCATGCCCATAGGGGTGCTGAGTAGTTACCGTATTCCTTTCTCTGGCTCAATGAAGGAAATCTTTTTCATGTAGATGAGCCTATAAATGGTTGAGCGGCTTGCACCAAACATAGCATACGCTTCCGTTATGCTGATATACTCTTTAGACTTGGGCATATTGCTTACAATCTTGTCCAGTTCAAGTTGGCGTTTTTCTTCATCATGCTTACGCTTCCACGCCACCTTGGAGCATTTGGGTGAACAATACCAGGACTCCAAAGTCCTTGCGAAGAACTCTTCTCCGCACACAGGACATTTCCGTACTATCTTATACTTTGCTACTGCCATAATTCATTCATTTTGTAGTTCTTAATATCTATTCTTCTCATCATATCTACTTTTTCTTACAGGTACAAATAAGGTACAGATGTTTATAATAATAACGCAAAGATAGCAATATTATTGTGTACGGCCAAAACAAGAAAAGCGTGTAACTCATTGAGCTACACGCTTTCCATTGATATTGTATTCTTATTTCTCTATGTGCTTATTTCACTTAACGTAAACCCACTGTCGGCAAAGTATTTGATGATTCGCTCCACCGGCATGGAATAGATGTATCGCATCTGCAGGAGACCTGCAGCAAAGGAAGGTGAATAGGAAGAATTCAACAACAGAGGCGGAGTTTTCCCGGATACAGGATACTCCCATCAGTATAAGTGTTGATGTGATACACGGTCTTGATGAATTTGATGGGTTCCATGCTGTAACGCACACAGGTACGAGTTCGAAGAGACGCAACGTCTTCAAAACTCTGCATCCATGACTGGATCTATCGTAACATGCACCTCTTCCATCTCGCAATGTATGTCACGCTTGGCACCATTGTTTTTGCGTTCCTTTCTCTTTTCGGCCTGCTCTGTTTTCTTCTTGTCAAATTCCTCCTGGGTCATCGAGGCTTGTGGATTCTTTTCCTGACGTTCGGACTTCTTGCCTGAAACGAGCTTGCCGAGTGCCTTGTTCTGACGATTCACTTTGTCAATGGCGATTCCTTTCTGGACGAGTAGTTCTTCTAATGACTTTATACGTTCAATGAGTTCGCTGACCTGTGCAGTCAGCGAACTCACCGTAGCATTAGCTTGCTGAATCTGTTCGTTTGCAAGCTGAAGCTGTTCCTTTAAAAGTACTATAATTTCGTCCTTTTTCATAGTGCAAAGGTACGAAAAAATATCGAGATATGAAAGTGTTTTCAGATATTTATTCTTATTATCTTGCTGATATACAATATGTTAAATATAGCATAGCAAAGCTATAAGTTAAGCCTCTTTCTATATTTCATGCTTTTTAGGAAAATTCCGCTCATGATGGCCGATAGTGTCCTGTACGGCATTTTGCATTGTTTGTTCTTGGGGTCAAAGAATGGCAATTCAAAGGTTCCTTGCTCCAATCGCTTCTGGTACAGCAAGAAACCATCGCCATCCCATTTGAGCATTTTTACCTGCTGGCGGTTCTTGGAGAAGAAGATGAATACCGCACCACCAAGTGGCGGAAGTTCCATCTCGGTTCTCACAATCTGATACAAACCGTTTATGCCCATGTTCATTCGGACATATCGCTGGCAGACGTAATACTGGGTATTTTCGTTTAGTCCAAACATAGCATATCCTCCTTTTCGTAAAGTTTCATCAGATGCATGACTGATTTGGCACTACCTTTCTTGATGGTGACTATCGTTCCATTGGGAAAGGTTAGGGTTATGCCAAAAAGATAGTTCTCTGGACAGACGGGTTCGGATGGCATTTCCATGGGAAGAAACATCATCCCAGTGTCCTTGGCTATTGCCTCGGAACATTCCTTACGGGCTTCGGCCTGAAGCAGACGAATCTGCAGCTAACCTAACAGAATAACCTTTCTCTGACATCCATCTATGCATCGAGCGATGGTTTACATGCCGTTCCTTTAAAAAAGGAATCAAACTGGCTTTTGGATTATGATTCAAATGAATCTGGAAGGCATTCCATGCCCTCTCATAACGTTCTGTTGCTCTCATAATTGCGTTGCTTTTAAAATTATGGTGCAAAGGTAAGAACTTTTACGATAAAGGGCAAGGTATAAACGCAGAGCCGCTTACAAACAGACAGACTTTTTAATAGTTTACAGGTCAAAAGGTGAGAAAGAATCTGTATTTTTTCTTGTATGATTAAAATGTTTTTTGTAACTTCGCAGCATGATTTAACGTGAATAATAATACTTATATCACTACTGTCCAATAAAAAAGGGCAATTCGATCTTTAAAACACTTGAATTATAGTCTTTTATGCAGTATTTTGCAATGAAACGGACTTGATTTTGTAACTTTGCAGCCAAAAAGAATTGGCTACTATGTTTCAAGACAAATATGTTTTCGTTCAACTTACTGCATTTCTGAATAGAACTCAGTTCAACAACTACGTACGCAAGTATGATGGCAACCGATACGTGAAACACTTCACTTGCTGGAACCAGCTTCTTGCAATGATGTTTGGGCAACTGAGCTATCGTGAGAGTTTACGTGACTTGATAGTTGCATTGGAAGCTCATCGAGCTACGCAATATCATCTGGGGCTTGGACGTAATACTATCGTAAAAGCAACTCTTGCTTATGCCAATCAGACTCGTGATTACAGGATTTTCGAAGACTTTGCATTCTATATGATGAAGGAAGCTTGCAAAAAGCGAGAAACCAGCATTTTGAATATACCAGGAAAGAAGTATGCTTTTGATTCGACAACTATTCCGTTGTGTCTTGCAACTTTTCCATGGGCAAAGTTCAGAAGTAAGAAAGGAGGAGTCAAAGCACATGTCTTATATGACGTAGAAGCACAAGTTCCAGCTTTCTATACTGTGACCACAGCATTAAAGCATGATTCTACAGCAATGTCTTCAATTACGTATGAACCAAATAGTTACTACATTTTCGATAGGGCTTATGATACTTTCAAGGAACTTTATAAGATTCATCTTACAGGTTCCTACTATGTAGTCAGATCCAAAACGAACTTGAAGTACAAAATGGTAAAATGGAAGCGAAGAATGCCAATGAATGTACTAACTGATGCAGAAGTAAAACTAACAGGATATCTTTCCGAAAAGAAGTATCCTGAATCATTCAGATTCATTCGATACTACGATGAAGAAGATGATCGTGAGTTTACTTTTCTGACGAATGCAAAGCATCTTTCTGCGTTGGATGTCGCGAATCTATATAAAAAAAGATGGTTGGTTGAACTATTTTTCAAATGGCTAAAGCAGCATCTTAAGATAAAGAGATTCTGGGGCACAACGAAGAATGCTGTACGCATACAGATTAGTGTTGCCATTATCACTTATTGTCTCGTGGCTATTGTGCACCATGATATGCAATTGAAACGCTCGACATATGAAGTTTTGCAGATTCTAAGCATTTCATTGACGGACAAAACCCGCCTAAGAGATCTATTTGATAAGACTATTTTCAACGATGTCAAAGAACTCGATTATCCCCTTTTTAAAGGACTATTTGATTAATTAATTAACGTGTCCAATTTTTATTGGACACTAATGTACTTATATATATAATTAAGGTGAAAGCATTTACATATATCCAGCAAGGAAAGTTTGGCTTCACAGAAAAAGGGAAGCCTACGATAATAGATGAGCATGATGCCATCGTAAGAGTAACGCTGAGCAGTATCTGCACCAGTGATCTTCATATCAAGCATGGTTCTGTGCCTCGCGCAGTACCGGGGATTACTGTTGGCCACGAAATGGTAGGCATTGTAGAGAAAGTAGGAGAGAGGGTTTCCCATGTGAAGCCTGGAGACAGAGTATCCGTGAATGTAGAGACCTTCTGTGGAGAATGCTTCTATTGCAAGCATGGATACGTGAACAATTGTACATCTCCACATGGCGGATGGGCAATGGGATGCAGAATCGATGGCGGGCAGACGGAATATGTGAGGGTTCCTTATGCTACAACCGGCTTGAACAAGATTCCTGATTCGGTAAGCGATGAGCAGGCACTCTTCGTTGGCGACATCCTTGCTACTGGATTCTGGGCTACGAGAATATCTGAAATTACGGAAGAGAATACTGTCTTGATTATCGGTGCTGGCCCTACGGGTGTCTGCTGTTTGCTTTGCACCTTGCTCAAGAATCCGAGAAACATCATCGTCTGTGAGAAATCAAAGGATAGGCGAGAGTTCATCCAGAAGCATTATCCGCAGGTGATGGTTGTTGAACCGGAGGATTGTGAGGCATTTGTCAAACAACATAGTCTGCATGGGGGAGCTGATGTGGTGATGGAGGTTGCAGGTGGACCTGATACCTTCCAGCTTGCCTGGAAGTGTGCCCGTCCTAATGCCATCGTCACCATCGTTGCGATGTATGACAAGCCGCAGATGCTTCCGCTTCCTGATATGTATGGCAAGAACCTCATCTTCAAGACGGGAGGTGTGGATGGATGTGACTGTGGGGAAATCCTTGATTTGATATCCCAGGGAAAGATAGATACCACTCCTCTGATTACCCATCGTTTCCCGCTTTCAAGAATAGAAGAGGCATACGATGTTTTCGAGAACCGCAGGGATGGAGTCATCAAGGTGGCGATATTTCCTGGATAAATAAGAGAGGGTGGGTCATAACTCCATGACCCACCCTCTCTTGTTAAAATGCAATGTTCTGTAAATATTAAGCTTTACTGCCAGGAATGGCAGAAGCAACACCTTGGTGCATCATACGCGATTTTTCCTTAGCCAAGGCTTGCATGTCTACAGCCACATCGTCTTCATCCACGATTTCTACGCCAGTCATCGTTTCGATTACGTCTTCCATGGAAACCACTCCTCTCAGACATCCGTATTCATCCACGATGATAGAGATGTGTTCTCGTTTTTCCAACATCTTTTCCCATATCTGGTATAGAGATTCATCCTCGTTGAAGGAAAGAATCGGACGCATCAGTTCGGATAATCTGGTTTGGAACTCATCGTCTGAAACCAATTTGAGAACCATATCTTTCAATACGTATCCCACAATGATATCTTTATTGTTGTCATAAACGGGAATGCGTGAGAATTTCCATTCTTTCTGTTCGTAAAACTCCTTGGTAGTCAGATTCATGTTGGCTGATTCTACTACGATGGATGGAGTCATCACCTCCTTTGCCTTTACTCCTGCCAGGTGAATGCAGCTTTTGATGATCTTGCTTTCCGATTCACGGAAGATGCCTTCTGTAGTACCTACGTCTACCATGGCCGATACCTCCTCGCGACTCACGGAAGCCTGGTGGTTCTTCGGAGTAAATACCTTAGTGATAAGTTCCGAAAGCAGTACCAAAGGATAGTTGATAAAGATGAGCACACGGATGATCTTGGTAGATGTCATGGCAAGAGAGCGCCAATATGAAGCTCCGATAGTTTTCGGGATGATTTCTGAAAGTACCAGAATCAACAGAGTGAGAATGGCGGAAATGATGCCGAAGTATTCTTCGCCAAAGAGTTTCATTGACTCGGCTCCTACACCTAGGCAGAACCGATGGTGTGGGCGATGGTATTGAGCGAAAGGATGGCACCCACCGGACGGTCTACGTTGTTCTTATACTGTTTCATCAGTGAGGCAGTCTTGTTGCCTTGATTCTCCTTCATCGAGATAAACGACATCGGAGTAGAAAGTAATACCGCCTCCAGGACGGAGCATAAAAGGATAGTGACAGAGCACCTAAAAATATAAAATGATTAAACCCATGTAAATTTAAATTCGTTAATAATATGTTATCTCAAGCAAGATAGATATTATTTCCGAAGACTACAGTTGAGGATGTAATGGGGAACATTACATCTATGTTTATCCAATATAAGTGCATTTTAAATACCATTACTATATGTTTCATATTTTCTGCAAAGATACTGATAAAAAATGAATCTAATATGTTTTGTTGAAAATTAAATTGTTTTAATATGTTTTGGTAAATTTGTAGAGAAGTATAAAAATCTAATTTTAACAATAATATAATGAATAATTCATCAAGTATTTATCACAATACTGCGTTAAATTAACATTTAATCGTCTGTAAATCAATAACTTATATTAAGGAATGCTTATGAAAACTTAACTAAAAGTTGGTCAAGTCGCTGATTTTCAGTAACTTTGTAGATCACGACAAAACAATATTACATGAATACAGAACTTGACCGTAAGCGGCTCCGCGTTTATACCTTGCATAATTCAAAAAGCAGAAACAGCTGATTAAACTAATGCTGTTACTGCTTTTTCCATCGGTCAGGAAGTAAGTCTCTATATTTTTCCCATGGAGGATTTGGTTGCCATTCTGCAGTCTTTTCTATTACGTCGCATATGTATTCAAACAGATTGATGCCATTCAGTCTGCATGAGATGGCGATGGAATATAGGATAGCCGCACGTCCTGCTCCTTCGTGCGAGCCAAAGAACATTGAATTTCTTCTTGATAGTGATATGTACCTCTGGATTCTCTCAATATAGTTGTTATCGAGAGCCGTATCACCTCTTTTGAAGATGTCACAAATGGCATTATATTCATTAAGGGCATAAGCGACCGCCTGCGCCAAGGTAGACTTGGGCAGCAAATCTTTCCTGGAAGATATTTCCTCCAGTTTCTCCAATAAATCCTGCAAAATGTCCGGTGCATATGACTGCCGATAGGCTAGATGGTCTTCAACGGTCCATCCATTTACCCCAACCTTATGTTTTTTGTCTTCTCGATAAAATCTGTTGAGGATATCTACGACCTCCTGAGCATCCTTGTCTTCCTTGCCGCAGTCGATGAAATCTCTCTTGACATGCTGCAGGCAGGCGATTCTCATAATGTCAGGATAAGCATCCGACTCCAGTTTCCGGTAAGGAGCATATGCATCACTCTGTATGGTACCTTTATAATCAGAGAATATGTTAAGTATGACCTGCTCAGAGCGTGATCCATCCTCATATACGAAGAAGACAAGTCCCAGTTTAGGCGCACTTACAGCCCAGAAGTAGCCTTTCTTCGAACCCTTGTCCGTAGGCTTTGTCTTGGCTAACAGCACTTTATGGTATGTCTCGTCTGCCGAGACATAATCCTGCTGCAACACTACTTGGCAGATAGCCTTATAGAAGTTTTCCAGTACATCGGCACTTCTGGCAATCAGTTTGTTTGCCGTGGCTTTCCTTAACGTAAACCCATTGTCGGCAAAGTATTTGATGATTCGCTCTACCGGCATGGAATAGATGTATCGCATCTGCAGGAGTCCTGCTGCAAAGGAAGGTGAATAGGAAGAATTCAACAACAGAGCCGGCGGAGTTTTCCCCGGATACATGATACTTCCATCAGTATAAGTGTTGATGTGATACACGGTCTTGATGAATTTGATGGGTTCCATGCTGTAACGTATACAGGTACGAGTTCCGAAGAGACGCAACGTCTTCAAAACTCTGCATCCATGACTGGATCTATCGTAACATGCACCTCTTTCATCTCGTAATGCATGTCACGCTTGGCTCCGTTGTTTTTGCGTGCCTTTCTCTTTTCGGCCTGCTCTTCTTTCTTCTTGTCAAATTCCTCCTGGGTCATCGAGTCTTGTGGATTCTTTTCCTGACGTTCGGACTTCTTGCCTGAAACGAGCTTGCCGAGTGCCTTGTTCTGACGATTCGCTTTGTCAATGGCGATTCCTTTCTGGACGAGTAATTCTTCTAATGACTTTATACGTTCAATGAGTTCGCTGACCTGTGTAGTCAACGAACTCACCGTAGCATTAGCTTGCTGAAGCTGTTCGTTTGCAAGCTGAAGCTGTTCCTTTAAAAGTACTATAATTTCGTCCTTTTTCATAGTGCAAAGGTACGAAAAAATATCGAGATATGCAAGGATTTTTAGATATTTATTTTTCTATCTTGTTGATACACAGTTCATTAAATATAATCTTATGCGCCTATAGATTAAGCCGTTTCCTATATCTCATACTTTTCAGGCAAATTCCGCTCATGATGGCAGATAGCGTCTTGTACGGCATTTTGCATTGTTTGCTTTGGGGATCAAAGAATGGTAATTCAAAGGTTCCTCGCTCCAGTCGCTTCTGATACAGCAAGAAACCGTCGCCATCCCATTTTAGCATTTTTACCTGCTGGCGATTCTTTGAGAAGAAGATGAAGACGGCACCACCGAGTGGCGGCAGCTCCATCTCCGTCCTCACAATCTGGTACAGGCCATTTATGCCCATGTTCATTCGGACATATCGCTGGCAGACGTAATACTGGGTGTTTTCGTTTAATCCAAACATAGCAAGTCCTCCTTCTCGTAAAGTTTCATCAGATGCATGATTGATTTGGCACTACCTTTCTTGATGGTGACTATCGTTCCATTGGGAAAGGTTAAGGTTATGCCGAAAAGATAATTTTCCGGGCAGACGGAATCGGATGACATTTCCATGGGAAGGAACATCATCCCAGTGTCCTTGGCTGTTGCTTCGGAACATTCCTTACGGGCTTCGGCCTGAAGCAGACGAATCTGTTGTTTGGCTAACCTAACAGAATAACCTTTCTCTGACATCCATCTATGCATCGAGCGATGGTTTACATGCCGTTCCTTTAAAAAAGGAATCAAACTGGCTTTTGGATTATGATTCAAATGAATCTGGAAGGCATTCCATGCCCTCTCATAACGTTCTGTTGCTCTCATAATTGCGTTGCTTTTAAAATTATGGTGCAAAGGTAAGAACTTTTACGATAAAGGGCAAGGTATAAACGCGGAGCCGCTTACCTACAGTCATCAAGGGAAATGCCAGTGAGATTCAGGCATTGTACTCTCACCAGATAGGCATGCAGGGAGTGGATAGTCACCAGGAAACCTATGAGGTGAGAAACAGGCTAAGAAACTGGCTCAGCAACTTTCCTGTATCATAGTTGTGACTGGAGCCATAGACTTCATCACGGATGGCGAAAGAATGGCTTATGTTCATGAAGGATATCCCATGATGAGCAAGGTTACTGCAATGGGATGTACTGCCACTGGTATCGTTGGGGCATTCCTTGCTGTGAACTCCGATCCTCTGGAAGCATCTTTTCATGCCATGAAAGCCATGGAAATTGCCGGAGAAAGGACAGCTTCCCTGTCTAGAGGCAATGGTAGCATGATGATTAACTTCCTCGATGAACTCTACAATCTTATGGCTGATGACTAGGATTATCAGAATCAAGAGACGTTCCTTCATGAAAAGCTTCATTGCAATCAATCTCTTTGGCATAATTGTTACTTGCGAAGAGCTTTCTAAAGAAGAACTCAACCATGAGCTTATACATACGGCTCAAGCAAGGGAGTTGTTGTATATCCCATTCTACCTCTGGTACATCATAGAATGGTTTTTCTTATTTCTCAGATATCAGAATTGGATGTGGGCATATTACAACATCAGGTTTGAAAAGGAAGCCTATGCTCACCAAGAAGACCTGGAATATTTAAATCGAAGGAAACATTATTGCTATAGATGATATTACGTGGTTCCATAATCTTACTATTCCCCAGTTTTTTGGGGAATAGTTCTACACTTTTTCCCAAAATTCCACAGGGGCAATTTATGGCACACAAATTATAAGTCTCTGTATATCAAGCTTATCATCTTTTCTATTATCTTTTGGCATGCAGGTTGCAACCATGAATAGTGGGTTCGATAATGAATCCCAAAACAGAGAAAATAACAATAAATAGTAACAATTTAAAATAGATAAGATTATGAAGAAGTTCGTTTTTGCAGCTATCGCAGCTATGGTAATGGTTTCAGTAAGTAACGTATTTGCATCAAGCAAAATGATGATAGATAATTCAGAAGTAGTTCCAGTTGACACTGTAGCACCTGAAACTCCAAAGGATTCAGCAGAGATCAGCACACCTGTTTTGCCTCAGGCGGGTGCAGAGAATTCAACAGAGCAGGCGACTCCTGCAGAGACAACAGCAGAGTCTGTAGAAACAACCCAATCTGAGCAGCCAGCTGAGGTTCAGGAGACTCCACAGAAGAACGCTCAGCAGGAGTCAACAGAGATAGAACAGGCTGCTGTTTCAGAGTAACAAATATCTGATTTTCAATATAATTAAAACGCAGAGGTCTGCTGGCAGTAATGTCGGCAGATTTCTGCGTTTAATTTAATACATCTAATTATTCTTAAAAAAACTTGATAACCCATCTTATAATGAAGTAAATTATGTATTTTGCATATCATAATTAAGATTAAAGCTATGACAAAGAATACAATGGCAAACAAACTTCCAAGGAAGTTGATTCAAAAGATGGAAATCGTGGGTGAGCAGATTAAGCTTGCCAGATTACGGCGCAACCTGAGCATGGCACAAGTTGCAGAAAGGGCAACATGCTCGGAAGTTACACTTTGCAAGGTAGAGAAGGGATTACCAACGGTCTCCATCGGAATTTACCTTCGTGTACTCTATGCTCTTCAGCTGGATGATGACATCTTGCTCCTGGCAAAGGATGACAAACTCGGAAGGGCATTGCAGGATATGGGACTGAAGAATCGTCAACGAGCATCTAAAAGGAATAGGAATGGAACGACTCTTTGTTTTCGCTGATTTTAACTGGCTCGGCAAAGGGAGCTGGTAGGGAGTTGTGCTATGAAAAATTGCGCGGCTCTGACAGTTATGCATTTAAGTTTGATGAGAATTGGCTTAAGGTTCATGCTGGAATTAAGCTTTCGGAAGACATCAACAATTACCCAGGCATGCAATATACCCAGCCAGGAAGTGATATTTTCGGATGTTTTTCTGATGCTTTGCCAGATAGGTGGGGACGTACCTTGCTCAAAAGAAGAGAACAGATACAGGCCGCTGAAGAAAAAGAGCAGTCAGACCTCTTTCCTCATTCGATTACCTCATGGGCATCGATGACTCCTCCAGAATGGGTGGATTTAGGTTTAAGAAGGAAATGGAAGGTGATTATATCAATGTGTCTCCATCTCTCAAGATACCCCCATTAACAGAGATTAGAGAATTGGTTCATGCCAGTCAAGAAGTAGAGAGATCTGAAGAGAATGATGTTTTGCCTGAGAAAAAATGGATAGCGCAGCTCATCCACCCTGGTACTTCATTGGGTGGCGCAAGACCTAAAGCAGGCGTATTGGATGAAAAAGGTAATCTATGCATCGCGAAGTTTCCTTCTCGAAAAGATGACTATGACGCAGGACTTTGGGAGCACTTTTCTCACCTGCTAGCTCAAAAGGCTGGTATCCTGGTAGCTCAAACCAGGGTGTTGGGAGGATTGGGAAAATATCACACACTCCTGTCTAAACGCTTTGACCGAACTGCAGAAGCTAAGAGAATCCATTTTGCGTCATCCATGTCTCTGCTAGGATTAAAGGATGGTGAAAATGCACAAGGTGGTTATGGTTATCTCGATATTGTTGATTTCATACTCCAAGGTTGCTGCGACGTAGAGAAAAATCTTCTGGAACTCTACCGAAGGGTTGTCTTCAACATCTGCATTGGAAATTCTGATGACCACTTCAGAAACCATGGCTTTCTGCTCACACCAAAGGGCTGGACTCTATCACCAGCCTATGATATGAATCCTACCCTTAATGAATATCAGAGTCTTCTGATAAATGAATCTTCAAACAAGGCAGACATCAATATTCTGCTTGATTCATCTGAAAGCTACATGATTAAGAGGGAGAAAGCTGAAATCATCATCCAAGAGGTTCAAGCAGCAGTTAGTCAATGGGAAAGTTTAGCTACTCTGCTTCAAATCCCAGCTAGAGAGATGGCTATGTTTAAAAAAAGGTTTAAGCTTAATCTATAATATAATGAAGTATCGAACCTATTTGCTTCATTATATTATGGGTTATCCTGCAGTCTCTATCATGTCGATGATGGTATAGATTGGCAAGATATCCAATGCAAGTTGGGTGTTAAAATAGTAAGAAAGGAGATTATTTATGTCACAAAAGAAGATATTCAGATGCCAGGATTGTGGGTACGAGACAGAAGTATATGAGGGACGTGGCTTCATGGGACAGCATATCGAAGCCATGTCTTGTCCTGGCTGCAGAAACATAGTACCTCTTGTGGTGGGTGGAGTAATTGGTGATGCTGCATCTAGTTTTAATTCTCTTGTAGGAAGGCTATGTCTAAGATGTGGTTCTGACAGGATTCACAGGTGGGATATGCATACTTGCCCAAAGTGCGGGAGCAAGATGCAACCCACTGGCGAAGAAGAGTTTTGGACATGAAAATTCTAGCCTTTATAGGAAAAAGAAATTCCTTTTCAAACTTGTTTTTCTATCCAGGTCATAAGTACCGCCACTGCATATTGCTGTTCTTCTTCTGTCAACTGTCTTCCGGTAGGTATATGATGCCATTTGAAGAAACAACCACGGCAGCAGCAGCCGGTAGCATGCTGGGCAATGAATACAGGATGACCTCTCATCGGTGTCTGCTTGCCGTCATTGGGAATCACTGCTGGAGCAAGACGTTTGGCAACGAAATCCTCCGCATGCTTACGGATGGTAGCCAATCCCTTTTCTGCAATATATTCCTTATCCTTCTTCGAGAGATGGAAACGGCTGCGGAAAGCTGACCCGGAAAGTCTTTCAAACAGATCTGTCAAATCATACTCTTTGTCTGAAGAAGTATGGTTTTTTACTGTCTGAGGAGACAGAGTCTTTCTGATGATCCTCTATCTCCTCAGGAAACAAATTGAGTTCTACATATTTGGCTTGGTTTCCTTTTGAATCTTTTTTCATTTTATGAGTCTCCTATATATATGAATCTCCTATATATTTAATGGATACTAGCTGGCTGCTGCGGTGGGCAGAATACCTGATTCTCTGCAGCTTGAGATTTCTATTTCTTTTCTTCTTGTTCCATTTTAATACTCTCTTATACAATTATTTAAAATCAAAGTCTTTCATTTACTTTGCGTTTTCATCAGTTTCTTCAACGCTTCTCTTCTGGGTATTCGGCAAGAATCCTGCTATGATGCCGAGCAATGGCAGGAAGGCACTCCCCTGGAAGATAAACTCAATACTGGTCTTGTCGGCTAACCAGCCGAAGAACGCTGAACCAAGTCCTCCCAGTCCGAACATCAGGCCGAAGAAAATGCCTGCTATCAATCCCACTTTATCTGGCATCAGGTCGGTGGCATATACCACGATGGAAGAGAAAGCCGAGGCAATGATCAATCCTGACAGGAAGGTAAAGATGATGGTCCACGTGAAGTTGACGAAAGGCATGGCGATGGCGAAAGGTGCTGCTCCCAGAATGGAAAACCAGATGATATACTTTCTGCCGAACTTGTCACCCAACATTCCTCCTGCCACAGTTCCTATGGCAAAGGCTGCAAGGAACACGAAGAGACACAGCTGTGAAGTCTGTACCGAGACACCGAACTTATCCATCAGGAAGAAGGTGAAGTAGCTCGTGATGCACGCCGTATAGAAATACTTGGAGAACACGAGCATGATGAGGATAAACAGTGCCCAATACTTCACCCTTTTAGAGATATGGGTATTAAGAAGGGGCTGTTTCTGGGGATGGTTCACCACGTAAGTCAGCCGTGCCTTATACCAGACTCCCAATCTTACCATGATGATGGCGGCAAGCAAGGCTGCAAGGGCAAACCAGGAAATGGCATGCTGTCCGAAAGGCAGGATGATGATGGCTGCCAGCAGTGGTCCTACTGCCGAACCGCCATTGCCACCCACCTGGAAGATGGATTGTGCCAGACTCTTCTTACCTCCCGATGCCATCTGTGCCACTCTCGAAGCCGTGGGATGAAACACAGACGAACCCAGACCTATGACACTTACAGCCAGAAGAATCAGAAAATAATTCTCGGCGAAAGCCAGCAGGAGCAGGCCCACCAATGTGAAACACATGCCGATGGAGAGGGCATAGGGACGGGGATGCTTATCGGCATAGAGTCCTGTGAAAGGTTGCAGGATAGAAGATGTCATCTGGAAAACCAGCGTGATGATGCCTATCTGTGCAAACGAGAAGTCGAACTTATCCTTCACAATCGGATAGATGGAAGGGATAATCGACTGAATCATATCGTTCAGGAAATGGGAAATGCTACAGATGATGAGCATGGAATACACCGTACCCTCTACCATCGTAGGATTTCCCTTGATTTTACTGCCTATTGACTTGATGTTCATTTCTTTTATTTTTTGTCTTTTTTATTTTCTTATTTGAAAATCAACATTATGTTGTTTTTGTTCTGCTTCAATCTCTAATAACCTTCTCTTTGCATCCAATCCTCCGGCAAAACCTGTAAGGAGATGATTGCTTCCGATAACACGATGGCAGGGAATGAAAATGCTGATGCCATTAGCTCCGATGGCACCTGCCACGGCTCTTGTGCCATTGGGGTTACCCATACTTATGGCTATTTCCTTATAGCTCCTTGTTTCTCCGTAGGGGATGTTGAGCAATGCACCCCATACTTTTTTCTGAAAATCGGTTCCTATAGGGTGCAACGGAATATCGAATGTCCTGCGGCTGCCGGTGAAATATTCATTCAGCTGCTTCTTGGACAGTTCCAGGATAGGGGATGTTTCTATCTTGAACACTGCCTTCATATACCGCGAAAGCCGAAGCTTATTGCGCTCTGAGCATGGCATTTCATTCCAATCACAAAGGCACAATTCATCGTCCACCGATGCCAGGATGATTTCTCCACAAGGCGAACTGTAATATTGGATACTTACTTGCTGCATTATATCAGACACGATTGAACAGATTCTTATTTTTCATACAGTTCTATCGGCAAACCATCTGGGTCACTGAAGAATACAAATCGCTTGCCTGTATATTCATCTGTACGGATGGGTTCATGAGCGATACCTTTATTGTCAAGTTCATCTATAGCCACCGAAAGCTCATCCACCTCAAAAGCAAGATGACGCAGTCCAGCTGCTTCCGGATAAGAAGGACGTGCAGGTGGGTTAGGGAAAGAGAACAGTTCTATGACATACGTGTCACCAAGAAAGCAGTCTGCCTTCCAGGAGTCGCGTCCTTCACGATAGTTTTCACTTACAATCTTCATTCCGAGCACATCTGTATAGAAATGCTTGGATTTCTCATAGTCGGAGCAAATCACGGCTACATGATGGATTTTGTTAAGTTTCATAGGATATTGTTTTATTGTTAATCAATGATTTATCAACTACAAATGCTTTATTTACCTCTCTGATATTTTGCTGAAAATTACTTCTCAGAATTTCTTCGTTCTCAGATGGCAATAAGGCTCACCATCTGTTTTTTTATAATAATGCTGGTGGTAGGCCTCGCCAATGTAGAATGTCTCCTCTGGCAGGAGCAAGGTATTGACCTCGTCACCCTTACTACGGAGAAGTTCCGTCACATGTTCGGCTGTCTGCTTCTGAGATTCATTACGATAGAAGATACAGCTGCGGTATTGTGGCCTCAAATCAGGACCAACACCATCGGTCTGTGCCGGGTCGTGAATCTCGAAGAAGAGTTTACATAAGCTCTCATATGAAACCTGTTGGGGATTGAACTCCACGATGACGGCCTCTACGTGGTGCGTCTTGTGGCCTCGTACATCGGCATAGGAAGGAAAAGCCTCTTTGTCGCCGGTATATCCTGCCAGGGTATTGAGTACACTGGGCTGTTTCTGAAACTGATGTTGCGCGCCCCAGAAACATCCGCAGGCAAAGATGCCAACCTCTATACTGCAGTCTTCAGGCGCATGATAGATGTCAACCTGAGAGCATTTTTCGATGGCTGCCTTTATCATTTCCAGTGCCTTGCCATGTTTCTTCTGAAGGTCTGGGTAGGCCTTACCTCTCTGAAAGTTATGTTGGAGGTCATTGTACTTTACTTGAAGTGCAATGGGATTTTGAGAATCGATAATGCTCTGCACATAATCCAAATAATCAGTTCCCGGCTGATGTGTAAGGATGCGAAGGGCATTCACTACACCTGTGGGAATACCTTCATGAAGCAAATCCTCAAAGGAGTAGGAGGTATCTTCTACCACATCATGCAGAAAGTCTGTCATCTTTTCCTCGTCTGCATGGCTCATCAAGCCCACTGTGAGTGGATGAAGAATAACAGGATAGCCATCGCGATCAAGTTGAGGCATGGGCTGACGTTGCTATACGGAGTGCTATATCAATTGGATTCATTGTTAATTATGTCATTCTATGTTTATAATCTTGTCGTATCTCTTGCCTTGCTAGTCCTGGAATGATTACCATCCTTCATGGAACGAATCATATATCTATCGATTCGCCCTCATGTGCTATCTTCCAAAACGGAATTTGCACAGCATCGGTAAACTCTTTCATACGCCAGGCGCTTTTGGAACCACTTGCCACAAAATGCATTGGGACAAACAGACCTGTCTGGAATTGCTCTATGAACTGTCTTGCACCACGGGTATAGCCATTACCTATACGGCCATCTACAGGAAACAGCACAACATCAAAACTATCAGTCATTTTTTGATGTCCTTGAGTTCACCCAAATATTGCTTCTCGTCTTTTGAGGGTCTATCTCGCCAAACTCAAAGCTCCTGATGGTTCCACCATTATAGTCGGAAGTCAAGAACTTGGCGTACCAATTATTCAGATCGCCTGCATGAAAGATGCGCTTGCCTGCAACTTCTACTATCCAAGACACACCGCTATCATTACTACCGCTGCAACTATCTTTATATTTTTGTCGCACCATGATTTTCCCTTTACCATCAAGACGTCAGCTTCGTCCTTTTGGCATCTGTTATGTTTGAAGATATCCTTGAGAGTATATAGGTAAAAGAGGTATGAGGGTAGCACTGGCGCCATGAAAAGATTTCCGGGAGAAGTGATCTTCATGGAAATGACTTACAAGTACATACACAGGCTTACCCTTGGACAGAATCACGGCATACAATCGGCGGGATCCATCCAATAATCGAAGACCAATACGCAGGATTGGGTCTCCACTGCAAAACCACTATGAAAGATATATGTCAATTTCATGATTCTCATTCTGATTTACGATTGAATCTTTGAATTCTTTCTTGGACGATTTGAAATAGGTATGTTTCAACTTACCGTCCAAAACCGATAGCTTTTCTCATATCCTACTATATTTAAACGGTTTGACGAATCTCATATTTAACCTCCATGCCAAGGATATCCATGATTTTTTCAACCGTCGATAGGGAAGGGTTGCCTTTACCGCTCTCTATTTTCTTGATGGTAGAAATGGCCATCTCAGACATGTCAGCGAGGTCTTGCTGGGTTATCCCCAAGGCCTTACGCTGCAATTTCATTACTTCTTGAATTTTCATACCAAGTAGTGTATTATATTGTACTTTTCCTGCAAAGTTAGCAAAAGAATCTAGATTACGCAAGAAAAGGTATAATATATTATTCTTTTTATAAAAATTATAAGTTTCTGAGATTTTTCTTGTTTTTGCCTTTGAATATTGTTTTTCTTAACTTTGCATGCACAATTCATTATAGAAATCATGACTATAGAAGAAGCTATCAAACAAAGACATAGTGTACGAAAGTACATACACAAACCTCTTTCAACTGAGGTAGTTAGAGCACTTGAAGAAAAATCTTGGAGTGCAACAAAGAGGGTGGCCTTCACATACAACTGGTTACCCAAGAAACCAAGGCATTCTCCGGCATTATGTCATATGGAAAATTCCATGGCGTGGAGAACTATCTTGTAATGGCTGGGCAAAAGCTGACAATCTTGATGAGCGTATTGGCTATTATGGCGAACAGCTTGTGCTGCTTGCCCAAGCTCTAGGACTCAATACCTGCTGGGCAGGATTAAGCTATCGCAAGGTGAATGGAGCCTACAAGATTGAAAAAGGGGAGAAGTTGACATGCATGATTGCCTTGGGATACGGAGAGTCACAAGGGGTTAGTCACAAAATCAAGACCATGGAACAGGTGAGCAATGCAACCAGCAACTCTCCTTTATGGTTCCGAAAGGGCGTGGAAGCAGCTCTTCTTGCTCCCACTGCCATCAATCAGCAGAAGTTCTCATTCTTCCTGCAAGACCAGAAAGGTACAAAAGTTGGTTGTAAACCCAAAGTTATTGCCAAGAGAGGCTTCTCAATGGTAGGATATACCAAGATGGACCTCGGCATTGCCAAGCTTCACTTTGAAATAGGAGCAGGAAAGGAAAACTTTAAGTGGGTGGTAAAGAAAGGATGAGAGACTTCACGGAAATATGGCAACTTCAAGATACCATCATTACAGCAGTCAACGCATGCGGTTATGGTGTCTGGGATTTGCACGCTACCAGTTGGGGATTTCATCTGGAGTTAACAGAGCATTTGGATGATGCAGAAATCTGCAATATCTGCAGTCAACTTCCGCTTTCTGGAGATTATGAAGGAGAAGGCATAAATGGTTCTATTCTAAGTTTGTACAACTACTGATTATTGATGTTCAAAAATAAAAGATAGATTATTATGCAGATATTATAGGCAAATGCAAGAATCATGTTTGATAAGGCAGACAGGAAGCCTATCTCCGTGCCACTCTTCCAATCAGTTGCCAATGTCTTGGTCGAAGAAATGGCAAGGATGAATGTAGAGGAATTGGCTAGGCAACTGGATTGCAGCAGCAAGATTTTTTCATCCTCTTTCGGGAACTTGCTTTCACCCCACTTTCATTATAAGAGGTCTTATGGTAAATAGAATGTTTGCAGTACACCCTATTGAGAAGAATCACTATATCCTAATTTCCGCAACACTATAATTTAATATTTTTATAAGCACCTGAGCAACAAAAGTTGCTCAGGATTTTGCCATGTCAGAAATTTCACTTATCTTAGTGTTGCAAAATAAAACAATCTTCGTGGTGGCAAGGAACGCATCTTCGATGACATGAACAATGGCTTTGGCTGGAACCGATTGCCAAAATCGTTCATGGCACAGAATACTGTATTCCTGCTTATGACAGCTCTCATCAGAAACTTCTACAAAGCTATTATGCAGAGATTGAAAACCCATGAATTTGGATTGCGTGCCACCAGCAGAATCAAGACCTTTGTTTTCAAGTTCATCTCTGTTCCTGCGAAATGGATTAGGACATCACGTAGGCATGTATTGAACATTTACTCAGACAACAATGCTTATGCCTTATTCCCATTGAAAAGAGTGGTATACAGGTTCATGCGCATCCAGTTCACCAATACACTTCCTACATCGAAGACGATATTCTTGTATCTACTCATTGCTATCTGATTCTTTAAACATTCACATAGAAAAATTCAGGCTGCTTAGGTTCCGAATACGCTTTCTCGAATTTCCAGCAGACAGCCTTATACAGCAGGCCACCGAAAAGTCGGGCTTGCTCAGGACAGACCACGACACAGCGTCCGCAAGAGATGCATTTCTTTTCGTTGGTCTTGTAGGGTTCCCCATAGTGATGGCTCCGACAGGGCACATTTTCACACAGGCATGGCAGGATGTACATTTTCCCTTACTTCCTTTTGGATGCAGAGGAATAGGCTTGGTATCACGATAAGGGCGATTTCCATTTACCATCAGTCGGCTGACTGCTGACATCTTTGGTATCTGGAGTAGAAGTTCCCTACTCTTTGAAGCAAAATCATGGAGTTTCTCCATATCATCCGCATTAGGTCTTCCTTCTGCTATCTTGGGAAATATAGAATGCTGGGCTATGACGGCTGCTGCTGAGAGCAACTTGAAGCCGTGGATTCCATCAGATCCTTCAGTTCTATGAGCGTATCATCATATGCTCTGTTTCCATAGACTGATACGATGATGGCTGGGGTATTGTTTCCAAGAAAACGTCTCAAAGAGCGAACTGCCATTTCCGGGACTCTACCAGCATAGGAAGGTACGCCCACTATCAGCAGATCGCCATCACTTCCCAGCGAGACCTCATCCTTCAGTACGTCTGAGGTAATGTCATACTCAATGACAGGCTTCTGAAACTGGGATGCTATCTCACGAACGATACGTTTGGTGGAGAAAGTGGCACTAAAATAGGCCAAATGGATATTCTTCATGTTCATAATGTCTTTGTTTTCTTTTGTTGGGTGCAAAGTTACTATTTTTAGGTGAAACCAGCGAGTGATTTCTAGAATTTTGTTATCTTTGCAGAAGATTGTGTGTCCTGAGACAGGATGAAGTCTGATATTGGCTATATTTGCTAAATTTCTGTCGTAACTTCTAAAGAGATGGTGGCAGCCCCACCGCATTCGGCATGCAGGTGCTGATTGCAAACCACTTTGTGCTGCTCTGATGGAAACAGATGGGTAGTGAACGACAATTGAAAGCCTTCCGTAAGGTTGGTAAGTTATGTGTCAAGGAGATGAACGCAAGTGAACTATTGATGACGCATCGTTAGCAAAGTTAGCAAGTCACATCAGAACTAAGGTCTATTCTTCATCTTGGGATAATGGCAGAGGAAAACTGTTTACTGTCTGCTGGGTGTGTGGTGTAGAGATGGCATGAACTTGACATGGGCTCTTTGGAGGAACAGGAGAAATAGACATGGAATGCTAAGGGAAAATGCTGAGAGCCGTGACACGCAAGGCAGAAAGTACTGATGTCCATGTCTGTGGCGGATTACCTCGTAGTAGTGCTGAAGTTTCTGTAATGGGGATGGAGCGAAGGGGTAGCGTGCTTAGCCAAATTTAAAGTCCAACTTAAGAAATTGAGGATGAAACAATGAACGAGGCAAACCCTTTTGTAATAGACAAGCGATTGGTGTGGGAAGCTTACCACAAGGTGAAGGAAAACAAGGGCAGTGCGGGTATCGATAAGGTTGACCAGAAGACATTTGACAAAGAAATGTCCAAGAACCTTTATAAGATATGGAATCGCATGAGTTCTGGATGCTACTTTCCCAAAGCGGTAAAGCTGGTAGAAATACCCAAATCCAATGGCGGTACTCGCCCTCTGGGCATACCGACGATTGAATATAGAATAGCGCAGCAGGTAGTAGTATCAGTACTGACTCCCATACTCGAACCTATCTTCAAGGAAGATTCCTACGGCTATCGTCCAGGCAAGGGAGCGCATCAAGCCATAGCCAAGGCTAAGGAGCGCTGTTATGTGACTCCCTGGGTGCTTGATATGGACATAAGTAAGTTCTTTGACACAATCAATCATGAATTGTTGATGAAGGCTATCCGCAAGCATACAGAGGAGAAATGGGTACTTCTATACATTGAGCGGTGGCTCAAGGTTCCCAATCAGACATCGAAAGGTGAAGTGATAGAGCGAACGATGGGAGTTCCCCAAGGTTCTGTGATAGGTCCGGTTTTGGCAAACTTGTTCCTTCATTACGTCTTTGACGAATGGATGTCACGTAACTATCCAACGATTCCGTTTGAGCGTTATGCTGATGCCACCATCTGCCACTGCGTATCGGAGAAGCAAGCCCGGTTCTTGAAAGCTGTTCTAATGAAACGCTTTGAAGAATATGGATTGAAACTGAATGAGGAGAAGACAAAGATAGTCTATTGTAAGGATAGCAATCGAAGAGGTGACTCGGAGCATACTTCCTTTAACTTTCTAGGCTTTACCTTCAGACCTAGAGGTGCAAGAAACAGAAAGACGGGTCAAAACTTTACTGCTTTTCTCCCTGCAATAAGCAATAAGTCGATGAAGAGGATTAAAGAAGCCATAAGGGTTTGGAAACTGAATCGTAAGACTTTTGCTTGTCTGCTAGACATAAGCACTGAAGTTGATACGCAGATTAGTGGATGGATGAACTACTATATGAAGTTTGGTAGGTCTGAATTCCGCAAGGTGTTGAATTACATCAATGAGCGACTAACCCGATGGGTGATGCGTAAGTACAAGCGCTTCTCCAAGGGTAAGAAGTTTAGCAAAGCGTATGAATGGCTTGTGGAGTATGCGGCACACAACAGAAATGAGTTTTCACACTGGGTGAAGGGATTTGTACCCTATCCACGTCTAGATTAATAAAGAATATAAACTAAGAAACAAAAGAGTTAAGCCTCAAATCCGCAACCTATAGGGTTTAGTGGGATTTTGCTTGCAAAACGACGAAATTCATTTTATTGTACATATTTCTTGCACAACAGAAATGTCGCAGACACAAAATCCCCTTACCCCATAAAGCGACTTGAGGTAATACGCTGGTTTAACCAGAAAAGCATGGTCTTTAACCAAAGTCTGTCTTGAACAGGTTGGCATAAGCATTGTTGTCTGAGTAAATGTTCAATACATGCCTACGTGATGTCTTAATCCATTTCGCAGGAACAGATATGAACTTGAAAACAAAGGTCTTGATTCTGCTGGTGGCACACAATCCAAATTCATGGGTTTTCAATCTCTGCATAATAGCTTTGTAGAAGTTTCTGATGAGAGCTGTCATAAGCAGGAATACAGTATTCTGTGCCATGAACGATTTTGGCAATCGATTCCAGCCAAAGCCATTGTTCATGTCATCGAAGATGCGTTCCTTGCCACCACGAAGATTGTAGAATTCCACGATGTCTCTTGCACTCGACTTGTAATCGTTAGTCAGTATACATCTGTAGGTATATTCGCCTTCCCAAATGTCAAGGTCTCCCTCTATTCGCCTTTGTCTCTGTATGACAAGACGATACGGTTTTCCTTTCCATTTCTCAACAAGGATAGAATTCAACTCAAACTCAATACCGTTGATTTCAACAGTTTTCCATCCAGTTAAGGCAAACATGGAATCGTAGAAAGAAGAGCATCTGTTGGCACGAATATAAAAATGCCTGCAATGAGCCTCTACCATATCTACGATTTCCTCCGAACATGAGCCGCAATCCATGCGGGCACGAGAAATATATATTTCCGAAGCCTCCAATCGCTTGAAGATTCTTTCCAAAGTTTCTTTTGGTTGAAGCGCACGTTTGTGTTGCCGTCTCTATTTTCAATACCAACAATCATGTCGTTAATGACAGCTACACCTGGACTATAGCCCAAGAACTTCTTGTAGGTTGGTTTTGCATCATACTTCTCTGTTTCAATGAACTGATGGTCAAAGTCAAAATCATACTCTTGACCGGATTTCAATTGACCAGTAGCAAGCAGGGCATTGACCAGTAAGCAGTTCATCTTGTCTGCAGTATTGAAATCATAGGATTTGCCAGAAGCAGACTTATAGGTGATGCTCTTAAAAGTCAGTTCTTCGATAGCACGTAATATGGTGTCTGCGCTGCAAGTGCGAAGAGTTGGATGAAGAGACAAATGTTTCATCAGGTGAGTTGTAACATCCTCAATACATGAGCCACCACAAAGATATACGCACATCAGAGAGCGTAGAATCTCGCTATATTGATAACCAAACATAGTGCATCTCAATCCCAAGGTGGAATCTATGGTTTGAGCTAAAAGAGCATCAAATTGCTCCATAATCGAAAAAATTCCCCCAAAAGGAGTGAGTTTCTCAGATTTTATTTGTACTTTTGCCATGTCATTCAGAATTTTGTTTGTTTTTATTTTACAACACTAAGATAAGTGAAATTTCTGACATGGCAAAATCCTGAGCAACTTTTTGTTGCTCAGGTGCTTATAAAAAATATTAAATTATAGTGTTGCGGAAATTAGGTATTCCTTTTATCACTTCAACTACAGTTGGATTTGCCATCAGAGATTCAAGAATCCCATCACTTGTTTTGGTTAATTCAAAGAAAGCCCCGACCAATTCTACAGGACGCATTCCCATCAAATCGTCAAAAGTCTGTGCATCAACCCACTTCTGAATAAATGAAAGCGAATCCATATTAACACCATACTTTACAGATACATTCTGTAAAAAGTTATCTTTCTCTTCTGACTGTACCAGTCTGGCTAAAGCTTCGGAATCATTCTCCAAAGGTTCTTTGTTCTCTTTTCTTCTAAGATATGAGCCAAAAGAATAAGATAGTTTTCTCTTGATGTTTTTCTCGTCATCCCCTAAACGATACAACAAAATTTCTTCATCACGATTTACTGCTTTACCATAATTTAGGACCTCACCTACCATCCGCTCAATAGGATCTTTGATGACAAAACATTGATCTCCTCCGGCAAATACTCCATCTTTGATTTTTTGCCACTCTTTTCCAATAGTGTTATCTTGTATAGCAAGCACATGGTTTGGAATCAAAATTACTGCACCATATGAGTTGAATCCAGCACGACCGGCACGACCAGCGGCATTTAAAATTTCATGCGCTTTCAAAGTTTCTCTACCGCCAGTATTGACATCATACCTGTCATAACCAGCAATAATAACAACATCAGCAGGAAGATTAACACCTTGAGCTAAAGTTGGAGTTGCAGCAATTAAATGCACACCATGTTCTTGACGATAACTTTGTTCCATCAGATCACGTTCTTCTGGCAAAAGTAAGCCATGATGCACAGCACATGAAGTTTGATTCAACAAATACGAATAAGTAAAATCTCCAAGTTCCAATGTTAATTGATCAATCTTTGCTTGATTCTGTGCAAATAAAGCAGACAAATCCACCAAAGGTATTGCATCTTTAGCATTCTTTGAATAGACTGAGCACTTCTTGGTGTATCAACAAATATCATCACTCTAAGCCCATTTTGCACAAAGGCTGAAGCAATCTGGCAAGCAACTTGATTTCTATTAGGAGTTAATTTTCTTGTTGTAGGGCTTATTCCTAACGAGATTTGATGATTCAACAACTTCACTTTACTATAATCCCTTACTTTTTGTGAATTCCAAACCGTTTTTAAACAAAACAAGCACCAAGGTGTTGCAAGCATAGAAGCCACCAATTTTTTCTTACTCTTATGCTGAGGATAAGTGCGAGCTTTATTTTGTAACTGCTTGATTTCAGTTTGTTCATACACCAAACACCCTTGCAATTGACGGGTTGGTTTCCACTTATCATCAAACACCAAGCACTCCCGATGCGTCACACTTTTCAGCCAATCCGCTATGTCATGGCTATTCTTGACCATAGCAGAAAGCAAGACAAAATCCACCTGAGGTAACTTTTCAAAGATTTCCAACATAGTAAACATGGCTGTCAGACTCCTTGAATCATTGCCACTTTCCTGAGCTCCCATCAGATGGAACTCATCAAAAACCACCAACCCTACATCATTGAACTTATCTGAAGCATCTCCCAATACTGTCAGACATCTTTCTGGAGTCATCACCACGATACTTTGCTTATTCTCCTCTTCAAAGTATTCAGAGAATTCTCCTCCTGCGAACATTTGTTCAGAAAAGTTTTCTTTGAATATAGCAGATAGTTCTCGTTTCATTTGGCTTTCCAAAGCATGGGTAGGAACCAATACGATGACACGCCTATCAGCCAAAATTGAAGAAGCAATTTTTAACTGTACAATCGTGGATTTTCCTGCACCTGTAGGATATGTGAAGATAGAGGATACTCCCAAATCTAAGAAACGATTATATATAGCAAATCCGTGATTTCTCCAAATAAAAGGTCTTCCTTGCATACACCTTTTATATAAGAAACTTTTCCATTGGTCTGCATCTACCCCTTCTGGCACAGGAATATTAATGAGGGCAGCTCGTTCCAAATGCTTTGTTACCCCCAATAGGAGCCTTGCGATTTTTCTGATGCCAACATAAGTATCTATTTGGTCAAACTTTTTTATTTGAAAACTCGATAATAAAAGAACTTGTTCTAAACGCTCAGTAGGTTTTATAGTTGTATTTCCCAAGAAATGAAGAGCTACATCCTTGATGCCCTCGCATAATTCATTCATCAGAAGATTGATGGCATACTCTTGATAATCACCATGAAATTCTTCTTTAGTAGTTTCGCTTTCTACTATTTCTTTTAATTTACCTTCCGCCAACATTCGAATATAGCGTAGCAAACTACCTTGAATATCATCAGCCGTATGAAACTTTCGTGCCACTTCTACAGCATCTGTTACAGCATCAGCTATCAAGTAATGCAAAACTGTACTAACATCAGAAGAAATATAATCCATAGAGACTACACTTTCTTCTTGTTGCTGTAAAAGCATGTCCTTCAGGGAATAAGCTGTCGCTGTCACAAAAGCAAGCGATTCAACATGCTTTTGATACAGGTCTTGAATCATCAATGCTTCAAGTCCAAAAATCAATTTGTTTAGTGTTCTAACTGTTTTGTCAAAGTCACCTATCAAAAAAGGTAACTGTCCATTGGCAAGCTGTGATTTTGCACTGACAATATGAGCATAAACACTTGAAAGCAACTGAGGCAATCGCTCAACATCAATATCATCAAACTGAGGAATATCTTTTATCAGTTTTTCTGTAATAGGATCAAACATAGGCTTAAAGAGCTTCTATTTTCTTTATAATTTTCTCAGAGAAAGCTTGCATCCACTCCCTCAGATTGTCAATATAGGTAGAACTGCCTGTACGTCTTTTAACATCACCGCTAACATGCTTCTCGTAATCTTTATAAAGCTTAGCTATATTTTCACCATCCTTATGAGATGCATCACGAGTCACGCAGATGCGGTAAACCCAATTAGCAGAATCGTTCACCTCATTCTGCAAATCAGCATATTTATCAGATATTTGTTCGAGTAAAGTTGTCGCAGAATCAAAAATCGCCGTCGTATCTTTAAAATTTTCATACTTATCGAACTCAGGAAAAACTTGCTGGGTGATTTTTCCACGTGGACTTGTCGTACACTTATCCTCGGTAATAAGAATCTTTTTCAGATGTCCATCCTTCACGACAACAGCAAATCCATCAATGCCTTGCTGAGCAGGATGATGATGAGGAGCTTGTTGGCGGAAGTTCTCGCCATGATGATTGAGATATACTATAATCCAAGAAATCATTTGGAAGATCCAACCATCTCTTTTATCTACCGTCATGCCTTCTTCCAACCGCAAGATGGAAATAATTGACTTCTTTTGGTTTTCATGAAACTGAACAGCCAGGGTAGAGTCCAAAGCATCTAGCACCTTACCAACATGACGATATTGTCCCATTAACAATTCAGCTACATGCTGTGCCAAGGTATCTTCATCTAGGATGGTAAAGTTTTGTTCTTTACATGATGGTGAACAATCAGAATCTACGAAATTAAAAAGATCTGCCATAAGCTTATATAATTGTTTTATAAAACTCTATATACTTCTCTGTAATGACTTTCCACGACTTATCACCCACAAAGTTTATCTGCCGTTTCTCACGTTTTGCTTCATCTTTGAGTAAAGCGATGATGGCATTGGCAAGGGCAGTAAACCTCCTCGCCACAAAGAATGCGAGTAAGGATATCCTCAATGTACTCACCAAAGTTCACTTTGTTCAATTTGCAACTTTCCAACAATCCGAACATAAATGCCAAATTCTGGGCAGAGAAGTGTCTTCCTGTCTGAAGCCAATTGCGTCTTCCCATAGCGATATGTCTAAAAACATCTCTCTATCACCTTATCCAAAAGTTGTGATAACTTGTATGAAAGCATCTTGCGATGGTTCCTGGTGTTTCTCCTGTAAAGGATAGTTCTTCTTGTACTGGATGAGCCAGTCATAATCCACTGCTTCATCTTTGCAATACTTACGCAGACTACGTCCCTTTCGGTTTTGGTTGTAGTCCTGCATCACCTTTTCAAAATATTCTTTGCTTTCCATTTTATGCGAATTTTAAAACGGTTGCAAAGATAATATTTTTCATTCAACCCACCTTACGCTATATTGGTGGTTTACGGAATTCCGTGAAATCTGTGGGACTAATAAACAGCAAAGAAGAAAATCTGCGTCATCTACGAAATCTGCGTGACCAAACTCCAGCTCAAATAGGGCTTCAAGAAAAGAAGATTCCGAAAGATTATCTCCTGTGTTTAAGCCTCCAGAAGAAGTGCCAAGTTCTGAAGATAGGCTCGATCAATGCCTCAGCAGGATAGAATCTAACGAAATGCATATTTCTCCAAATCTTCAGGAAACACTTCTTCCCCATACTCTGATGCGTAAACCCAGCATACTTCGTAAAGTGCTTACCGAAGTTACCACCATCCAGTATCTCTGCCAACAGCAACCTCCCACGCTTCTCATCCATTGGCACTATCATCTTCTCCCCAGATAGTCCCAATGCCTCATGCAGCACATACATCACCGCCCCTGCAAACTTCCATAATCCCAAATACTTCAGTTCTCTCTGCACCACATCCAAAGCAGTAGAGGCAGAAGAACAGGAAACAGAACTCGTATCCCCTGTAGTATCCAGGCGGTCCCATCCCGCACAATCTGGCGAGACCTTTGATGGTCCGCCAACCTTAGAGCGTAGCGGTTCTGAGCACCGAGTAGGGCGGTTTCCTCCCTCTCCCCTGAGGGTGAGAGGGTCGGGGTGAGAGGTGGAGCCCTCTTTAATGGGAAAAAGCGATGCCAATGAGTGCAATGAAAGCTCGCTTTCAAATTGCCGAGTGCAGCTTGCTTTATCAAAAAAGAGGGACGGGGTGATTTTCGAAAAAGGGTAAGGAAGGACGGGTAGGTTTTCGAAATAAGACATTATCTGTCCTTATACATCTCCTCATAATACTTCTGATACTCCCCAGAAGTAACATGATCCATCCATTCCTGGTTCTCAAGATACCATTTTACGGTCTCCTCGATACCCTCCTCAAATTGGAGAGATGGCTCCCAGCCGAGTTCCTTCTGCAGTTTTCTAGAGTCGATGGCATAACGCATATCGTGACCCTTTCTGTTTGTTACATAAGTAATCAAATCCAAGTCAGCACCCTCAGGACGACCGAGCAATCTATCAACAGTCTTGATTACCACCTTGATGATATCGATGTTCTTCCACTCGTTGAAACCGCCGATGTTGTAAGTCTCGGCAATCTTACCCTTGTGGAAAATCATATCGATGGCACGGGCATGATCTACTACATACAACCAGTCGCGCACGTTCTCACCCTTACCATATACAGGCAATGGCTTGCGATGACGGATATTGTTGATAAACAGCGGAATCAACTTCTCTGGGAACTGGTATGGACCGTAGTTGTTAGAGCAGTTGGTCACGATGGTAGGCATACCGTATGTATCGTGGAAAGCACGGACGAAGTGGTCTGAGCTTGCCTTGGATGCAGAATATGGAGAGTGAGGATTGTACTTGGTTGTCTCCAGGAAGAACTCCTCGCCGTAAGCCTCATGGTTCTTACCGCTGGATGCCTTGGTGGTGAAAGGAGCAGGAGTACCCTCAGGATGAGTCATCTGCAAGGCACCGTAAACCTCATCAGTAGAGATGTGGTAGAAGCGCTTACCCTCGTATCCCTCAGGAAGGCTCTCCCAGTAAATCTTTGCCGCCTGGAGCAGAGACAGGGTTCCCATCACGTTGGTCAGAGCGAAAGTGAATGGATCCTTGATACTTCTATCTACATGGCTCTCGGCAGCGAGATGGATGATGCCATCCACCTTGTAGTCCTGCATCAGTTTCAACATCAGGTCGAAATCACAGATATCACCCTTAACAAAAGTATAGTTAGGCTTGTCCTCGATGTCCTTGAGGTTAGCCAGGTTACCAGCGTATGTCAACTTATCAAGGTTGATGATGTGATACTCAGGATATTTGTTCACGAAAAGCCTTACTACGTGTGAGCCGATGAAACCAGTACCGCCCGTGATAATGATATTCTTCATTCTAATCAATGTATATATTCGAACACAAATTACACGTATCATTCAGGAGAAACTATAACCTCTATATTCGTGTTATTCGTAAGATTCGTGTTCAAAAAAATTAATATTCTAAATTCTTCTTTAATGTTTGATCTTTCTCTTCAAGGATTGATAGGAGATATTTGCCATAGTCTGTACCTTCAGCTGCTTATCCTTCAGAAACTCCTGGTTTACTGTTGTGATTTCCAACTCATCACGAGCAGAAGGTTTGAAACCTCCTTTTGGCTAAAGGGAGGCAGAGCGTTTCGAAAGTGCATACCCTCCAATCACCCCATAACAAACCAGCGGTATAAGAAAGGCAATCGCCATGCTCCCCGTAGTATCCGCAATATACCCCATGATTACCGGAGCAACCGCTCCACCCACTATCGTCATGATAAGCAATGAAGAGGCAAGTTTGGTCTTTGTACCCGCATCCCTCAATGCCAGCGAGAAGATAGTCGGAAACATGATGCTCTCTCCCAGATACAGGGCGAAAAACGCAATAAGAGATAAGGTGCCGCTACATACCACCACAATCAATGTGGCTACAAAGGTGAGGATGGCACAGACCAGCAGCACCAGCCTTGGCTGGATATAATTCATGATGACACCACCAGCCAGTCGGCCGATAAAGAACAGACCCATTCCGCCAAAGGCGAGATACAGACTGGCAGTCTGCTTCTCTATATGAATACTCTCCTCTGCATAGTTGATGAAGAAACTGTTCACACCCGTCTGGGCTGCCACATAAAGAAACAAGGCCAGCATACCGAAACCGAATGCCATCACTCGCATCGGCTTCTCCTCCACCTTCTCGTTCGTATCCGCCTCATGCGCTCTCCTAGGGTCCGGCAACTTGATCCTTGATAGGACCAGCGCCACAGCAAGCACGAAGATACCCACCAAGGCATAAGGAATGGCAATGGTGACACCCGAGAACAGAAGCTGACCGCCAACCAGCGGTCCCACAATCCATCCGATACCATTGAGCGACTGCGACAGGTTGATTCTGCTCTCCGCCTTGTCAGGATGTCCCAGTACCGTAGTATAAGGATTCGCACTCGTTTCCAGACAGGTCAGTCCGCATCCTATCACAAACAGCGACAGAACGAAGAAGTAGAAACTGTTGATCCTGCTTCCCGGTATGAACATCAGGGCACCGATACCGAAGAGAACCAGACCTGTTATCACACCCCTCCTGTAACCCCATTTCCGGATAATCCATCCGGCAGGCAGTGCCATCAGGAAGTAGGCACCATAGACAGCAGCCTGCGTCAGGGCCGACATCGCCTTGCTAATATGAAACGACTCCTGAAAATGCGGATTCAGCACCTCGAGGATGCCATGGGCAAAGCCCCACATGAAGAAGAGGCTGCTGATGATGAGGAAGGGCACCAGATAGTTATGCCCTTCGTATCTGAAGATGGATGGCTTCGTCATGATTCTCTGCAAATTTAAGACTGTCCTTTACTACCAGTGCCAGATAACCGCCGCCATACTCCAGGCATCTTCCATGCCAGAACCTCCTCCATGTTGCTGTAGCGGTCAATCATCGGCTGCACACTTGCCTCCGGTTCTATCACACCGTTGATAGACGGATTCACCATACCCGGGAACATCGCAATCTGGGCCTCGAAAGATGCCCTGTATGCGGCAGCAAAGGCATCAAGGTCGTGCGCCAGAATCGCCTTCCAGCAGGCATCAGCTGCATCAGCCAGCGCCTTCACCTTCTCAGGCGTGATATCCTTACCTTCCACCACACTGCATCCCGGTCTTCTCGGTTCCATCGGAATCATCACCAGATGGTCTTCCAGGAATCGGAGAGTCATCTCATCCTGCGTACTCTCTATCTTCTCCGGCCAGAAGTTGTTGTCATAATAATGACGCACCAGACCGGGAACACAGATACCGATAGAATCCTGGGCACCAGAGATGATACCATCATGACGCTCCGGATTGTTCTCAAAGCAGAAAACCAGTCGGGCGAGCATCTCCGGGTCCATCTTCGGCAACTTCATAACCATATCTTCTGAATCATCTTACGGGTAGAGGTAGACAGACCGCAGCGGTCGCGCACCTCAAAGGTAGGTTCCAGCGAGATAGTAATTGCCCATCCCGGATGATACATGCTTACATAAGGCTGATCAATCCAAGTACCAGCCAGATCCAGACGGGTAGGAATCCCCGCCTCCTGTGCTGCATTCTCAGATACGTTCAATAACGCCTTCTTCAAGTCAGAAGAAGACCGCGCCTTCAAACCAGCATGAGGAGTGCGCTGGAGTTCGACATATTCGATGCCCTTTCCTTACAGATCCTACGTTTCTCATCAGACCCACCTTCAGCGTTCACCACAAACACATCCGGTTTCACCTTATCAAGAGTAGGCAGGAAATCGATGACTCCGTTTCCCTCATTGATATACGCATCCTTCACCGCCTTGATATTCTTGACCATGAATAGCCTTTCCTCCTGCGGAAACATAGGTTTTCGGTGCTTATACTCCAGATAAGTAGCATCCGATCCTATACCCACATACAGGTCACCATACTGTGATGCCTGCTGGAAAAACTCCACATGACCAGAATGTAGCAGGTCGTAACAACCGCTTACAAAATTTTTTCTTCATTATGATTATCATTGATAATCGAAGAACAGATAGTCATCCTCATCTAGCTGATTACCTATCTGCATCTCGATAAACATAAACAAAGTTATTTCAATTAATTATTAGATTTATTTTTATATTTTAGCCTCCAGAAGAAGTGCCAAGTACGAAACAATGGTTCACAAAGAGCTTCAGCAGGATAATATCTAACGAAGTGCAAATTTCTCCATATCTTCAGGAAATACTTCTTCCCCATACTCTGATGCGTAAACCCAGTATACTTCGTAAAGTGCCTACCGAAGTTTCCATCATCCAGAATCTCTGCCAACAACAACTTTCCTCGCTTCTCATCCCTAGACGGTCCCATCCCACACAACTGGCGAGACCGCTTTGGTCCGTCATCCTTATAGTGCAGCGGTTCCAAGCACCAGAGGGCGGTTACATCCTCTCGTCCCTGAGGAAAGAGAGGCTTGGTGAGAAAGGTGGAGCCTTCTTTAATGGGAAAAAGCGATGCCAATGAGTGCAATGAAAGCTCGCAATTTCAAATTGCCGAGTGTAGCTCGCTTTATCAACAAAGAAGGACGGGATGATTTTAGAAGTCAAAATCTTTCTAGTATTCAAAAGGACTTTCAAAGTCCTTCAATACCTCATGTTTCGTATCCTTCTCCGAAAGATTAGCGTGTTCCGTAGGAATGCGCCAATCAATGCCTAAGCTCTCATCCAAGATAGAGATGCCACCGTCAGCCTCTGGGTGATAGAAATTATCACACTTATATTGGAATACAGCAGTTTCTGACAACACAGCGAAACCATGCGCAAAGCTCTTAGGAATAAAGAACTGGCGATGATTATCTTCAGTCAGTTCCACAGCCACATGCTTACCGTATGTTGGCGAACCCTTGCGGATATCCACGGCAACATCCAGCACTCTACCCTTTACACATCTCACCAGCTTGCTCTGTGTAAACGGAGGCCTCTGGAAATGCAAGCCACGCATCACACCATACGAGCTCATGCTCTCATTGTCCTGGCAGAACTCTACCTTGTAGCCCACCAATGGCTCCACCTTCTCTTTAAACTCACGCTCGCTGAAGCTCTCGAAGAAATAGCCACGAGCATCTCTAAACAGGCGAGGCTCAATGATGAGTACGCCCTCAATATCAGTCTTTATTACTTCCATTTTCTATATACTTTTAATTATTCCTATTTCTTAATCGATTTCTTCCAAAGAAACGCTTCACCTTCGATATAATCCACCACCTTGCTTCACTAGGGCAGACAAAGCCAAGATTCCAGCACCTTTTAGCAACCCAATAATAGTTATTGAAGGCATCCTTGAATCCACGATGGTGAAATACATATTCACCTCTACCGAAGTTGCCAACTCTCATGATATCTGTCATCATCTTTTCTGCCCATACCTTCTCTTGATGAGAAAAAGGCTCCACTTGTGATGGTAAGGACATTCCCAGATAATCAACACAAATACATGTAAAGATTCTCCATGCCCTTTCCATGTGCATCTGATGCAGATATTCATGATGCTGCAACCAATCTATCTTGTCTGCACAACTCGATAAGAACATGGCATAATCTATCACCTGCCTCAATCCCAATCCTTCTTCATATACATGGTTTACCATGTGCGATATCAGGAATACACTCTCAAAGGTTGGAGGAAATACAGGTACTGCATAACCATCCATATCAGCAGAAGACAACTCTGATGGAAATACCGAAGCTAACATTTCCTGCATAGCATGATCGGTAGATGGACATTGGTAATTGTGAACCTTATAATGAGGCTCTACTGTCACTCCATCTACCCATGCCATACCATGATGCTCATGCACCAAATCATGATCTACTTTTCCTTTCTTTTCCAGCACCTCCATTGCCTTCTTGAAATTTTAGGATTCACAACAAAGTCGATATCGCCAGGTGTTCTATGCAAAGGATTGGGATAGCACAAAGCTGTTGTTTGCCCCTTCATAAAGACAACAGGAATTCCCTCAGATTTCAAGGCTTGGTCAATCTTTACAATGACCTTCCGATGTAGACGGTTCATCTGTTCGATGCGTTGCATCGTCGCAATTCTCTTCAGCTTATCACCCAGAGGAATTGTGATGCACTCAGAAGGCAGCAGACTCATCCCGTCTAGCAGCAAAGCTGAGACAGTTTGTTCATCTGCCAATTGAAAGATGCTTTTCCAATCTGCTTCCGCAAAATCAGAAGCATACAATTTCTTGCCAAAGAGAACGGCACGAAGAAATTTTAAAAGTAAATCTTTAGATAGGTTCATCGTTTCTGTTCCAGCAACCATTTGAAATATTCCTCATGCTGGTCCACCAAGTGCTCCCAAGAATACTCATTCTTGATTTCCTCCACATTTCCATCCATGAAGTTTTTCTTATGCTGTGTACAGATATTCTCTATGTCATTCAGCATCTCAGTCACCTTCTCTGCATTAGGATAGTACAAAGAGTTATCCTTCAACACAGCACGATTAAAGATGTTATCGTGAGCAAGGATAAAGCACTCAGAAGCCATCGCTTCCAACAGAGAAGGATTGGTACCACCCACACTATGGCCATGGAAATAAGCCTTAGAGAAATGACGGATAGAATTCAATTTGTTGAAGTCATAGATACCACCTACGAATTTCACACTCTTTTCCTTGCCATACTTGGCAACCAATTCCTTACCATGAGGTGTGTTGGTTTTACCAACCACAATCAGAGGACGCTTGCCATTCTCATTAGAATGCAAGTAACCCTCAATGGCCATCACTATATTATTCTCCGGTTCCAGTCTGGCTACCAGAATATAGTATTCCTCAGGTTTCAAGCCATACTCCTTCAGATGTTCCACATCATAATCATCATGAATGTCGGCACCGTATGCCAGGAACTTACTATCCTTGCCATACTTCTCCTTATAGTAATCATGGATGCCCATGTTGTCTGCAATCAGATAATGACTATGTTTTACAGCCATTCTCTCCTCCCAGAACACGAACTTGCGCACCCATTTGTTAAACTTGGTACGCTTATATTCCAGGCCATCCATGTTGGTAACTACAATACTCTTGGTAACATTCTTCACATCAAACCAAATGAAAGCCGGAATGATACTCGTATATCCTGCCTCATAGATGATATCAAAGTTCTCACGCTTCAAGGCATCCTTCAGTGACGTGAAGTCGTAGAAGAACGAACCAATACTTCCACCCATCCAAGTTTCCGGACTATAGATATGTTTGATTTTCACACCCTTGTACTCATCATCCTTGTAAGGGTGATAAGAAGGAGAATACACCGTAACCTCATGTCCACGCTTCACCAAGCCCACCGAGATATACTCAGCGAACTGCTCAAAGCCTCCGTAGTTATTAGGAATACCACGGACGCTAACAAATGCTATTTTCATTTTCAGGAATCTTTTATCATATTATTACATTATCTTCATTCACAATCTCCACGCATTCTTTACAGAAAGCATCACCCTCTACTAACAATTTGAGAACATGAATGAAATTAGACATCTCTCGCTGCTCTGTAAGTTCCTGCTCTGTCGACTTACCTATATGTCCCACTTTAAAATACATATCAATGGCCTTATCTATACCATTAAAAATTGTAGGCATATCAGCAATTAATAGAGTATCAGAATCCTCAAGATTTGCCTGAACATGGATAGGATAACTTCTATGAGAAGTTTTGATAATTCCATCGCTGAGGCCATTCTTAACATAATACACAGTAGCCCTGCGTTTCATATCTGCATCCAAATCCTTCGGGATAACAATACGTAATTTGCCTGATTTATATTTCTTATCCATAACAACTCCTTCACTTGGAACAGGATAAATTTGGTCAACAACAAGTTTTACAAAGTTCTCAAAATAAGAGATTGCAATTACAGTGGAAGGCAATAATCCCAATTGTCCTAATCGTACATTATCATCAATTTTTCGCTTGAGTTGTTCTAAGGTTGTTTCCAATGAATCAGTGGCAAAGCCTTTATCATCGGTTTCATATTCAGCCAAGGTTATACCCAATATATCCGAAGGTATCTTCACGACTTTATCTTTTATAATAAATGCCCTTTGATTTCCGACTCTACCCAAGAATAAACCATATTCAAACATGACATTATCTCTTGCATTCTCAAAAATTTTGTCTCTAACAAGAACCAAATCATCGGCAGAGAATACCATAAAGGCAAAATCAAACAAACTTGCAGACTTCATCAAAGTATCCAAGAAGTTATCATTATACTGGAATATGCCATCATTCCAAATTTTACATTCATAGATCGGCTCAAAGAAATTTTTGATTCGCTCTGCCACAGCCAATCCTTCTGTAGAAGAGCCTATAAATATACGTGGTTTCATCTTATCAATATATTATACGATTATTATTGTTGCCTTGCAAATCATCCAACACATGCTTAACTTCCGCAGTCAATGCTTTTAACTGTTGTACTTTTTCTGTTTTATTTCTAAACACGTACTCTGTGCCATCAACAGATTTCAGCTTGTCAGCCTCTATTGAATTATTACAAAGTAATGCCATCTTTTCATAAAGCACATTTACTAACTGCAAATAGTAATCAGAAGAATATTTCCATGTAGGGATGTCATAACAAATAGAATTGATTTCAAAACTTGTCAAATTTATACCTTTAGCCGATTGAGAACGCAGATTTTTCAAAAAACGAATCATCTTCTTGAATCGATCACCTGTATCCAATCCTCTTTGATTCATCAGTTGGATTCTCAGGAAAGGATAATCAGCATCTAATTGACAATCCTTGACCTTATCATATATGCAAACTCCAAGGTACGCGTTATCATAATCATGCAAGATATGTCTGATAGACTGATGCTTACTAGCCGTAACGACATCAACATCCATATTCAAGTTTTGATTTTTTATTCTGATAGCTTTTGCCTTGGTCGTATCACAAATCACATAACGCTGAGCCAACAACGTTTCATTTTCTTTACGCAAGTCTCTTAAATCCTGCAATCCAGAACCTGTATAATGTGTAAAATTTCTATCAAACGTTCGTAACTTTTCTTCATCCTCCCATGTATATCCGTTATAAGCTTGCTGTAAGATATTACGTACTTTATCGATTTCCGTTCCATAAAACTTATCACAAAGCGTCAATAAGTCTATATCACTATAACCCTTGATATGGGTATTCGTCATCACAGAACCTTGAAATGCATAATCCACGTTTGTTTGTTTAGATTTTAGCCAATCCCTAATATTATTACCTGCCTGTTTAGAACGTTGCGTATAGGAATCATCCACTGGCGACATTGCCAACTTGACAAACTTGGCTGCATCTCTATCAGCATCAGCTAAACTTGAAAACATACGATAGTTTAGCATTGAATCCGATTCTGGATTATAACAGGATGCTACATCATTTATCCACCTAGAATAATTTGTCATATTTTATCTATCCTTATACATATTCTCATAATACTTCTGGTAATCACCCGACGTTACATTATCCATCCATTCCTGGTTATCGAGATACCATTTTACGGTCTCCTCGATACCCTCCTCAAACTGCAGAGATGGCTCCCAACCGAGTTCCTTCTGAAGCTTGCGAGAATCGATGGCGTAACGCATATCATGACCCTTTCTGTCAGTTACATAAGTAATGAGATCCATATCCTCGCCTTCCTTTCTGCCGAGCAATCTGTCAACGGTCTTGATTACCACCTTGATGATATCGATATTCTTCCACTCGTTGAAACCGCCGATGTTATAGGTCTCGGCAATCTTACCCTTGTGGAAAATCATATCGATGGCACGGGCATGATCTACTACATACAACCAGTCGCGCACGTTCTCACCCTTACCATATACTGGCAATGGCTTGCGATGACGGATATTGTTGATGAACAACGGAATCAACTTCTCTGGGAACTGGTATGGACCGTAGTTGTTAGAGCAGTTGGTTACGATGGTAGGCATACCGTATGTATCGTGGAAAGCACGGACGAAGTGGTCTGAGCTTGCCTTAGATGCTGAGTATGGAGAGTGAGGATTGTACTTGGTAGTCTCTACGAAGAACTCCTCGCCGTAAGCCTCGTGGTTCTTACCGCTGGATGCCTTGGTAGTGAAAGGAGCAGGAATGCCCTCAGGGTGAGTCATCTGCAATGCACCATACACCTCATCGGTAGAGATGTGATAGAAGCGCTTGCCCTCGTAACCCTCAGGAAGACTCTCCCAGTAAATCTTTGCCGCCTGGAGCAGAGACAGGGTACCCATCACGTTGGTCTGAGCGAAGGTGAAAGGATCCTTGATACTTCTATCTACGTGGCTCTCGGCAGCGAGATGGATAATACCATCAACATGCTCATCTTGCATCAACTTCAAGAAACTATCGAAGTCGCAAATATCCATCTTAACGAACTTGTAGTTTGGCTTATCTTCAATATCTTTGAGGTTTGCCAAATTACCTGCGTATGTCAACTTATCAAGACAGATGATATTGTATTCTGGGTACTTATTTACAAAAAGGCGTACTACGTGTGAGCCGATGAAACCAGCACCGCCCGTGATAACGATATTCTTCATTTACTTTGAACTTTGAGATTTGAACATTGAACTTTATGATTAGTATTTTTGAGCAAACTCCTAACAATCCTGCTTAAGATTAGCTATACACTTCTCCAGAGAATCCACCCAATAAGGAACCTTAACACCAAAAGTCTCCTTGATGGTTCGCTTATCCAATACGGAGTAAGCAGGACGAGTTACAGGAGAAGGATACTCCGAGCTATAGCATGGCTGGATATCGCATTCCGTATGACCGGCGATTCTTGCAATCATCTGGGTGAAATCATACCAGGAGCAGACACCCTCGTTTGAGAAATGATATACTCCAACATATTCATCCTTGCTCTGGGCTGCCTTTACCTTATCCAATATGGTGATGATGGCATTAGCCAAGTCGAGTGCGTATGTTGGAGTACCACACTGGTCGAAGACAACCTTCAACTGTGGCTTGGTTGCCGTCAGATTAAGCATTGTCTTGCAGAAATTCTTGCCAAACTCAGAATACAGCCAAGCCGTACGGATAATCACATAATCACAGCCAGTAGCCATAATCTTCTGCTCACCATGAAGCTTCGTTGATCCATACACGCCAGTAGGAGTACCCTTCTGGTCAGGATTACATGGCACATTATAAGGTTCCTTACCAAAGACATAATCAGTAGAGATCTGGATGAGCAGACCATCCACTTCCTTCATCGCCTTAGCCAGATTCTCAGGAGCCTCCGCATTGAGTTTTTCTGCCAATGCAGCCAGTTTCTCATCCGTCTCGCAGGCATCCACATTGGTCCATGCTGCACAATTCACGATGGCTTTCACATCATTCTCCTTCACCATCTTACGGATGGCATCCATATCGGTGATGTCAAGGAAAGTAGTTTCCAAACCTTCCACCTGATTAACATCGGTAAAGATATAATGATCTGTTGTATTTTGGCTAACGATGCGCATTTCATTTCCAAGCTGACCGTTAGCTCCTGTTACTAAAATATTCATGACCTAGTATTCTAAATTCTTCTTTAATGTTTGATTGCCTTCATCCAATATCGAAAGCAGATATCTTCCATAATCATTTTTGAGCATAGGTTGTGCCACCTCACGAAGTTTCTCAGCCGTAATCCAACCCTGACGGTATGCGATACCTTCCAAGCAAGCAACCTTCAAGCCTTGACGCTTCTCCAAAACTTCGATAAAGGTAGATGCTTCAGACAGAGAATCATGGGTTCCGGTATCAAGCCAGGCAAATCCTCTTGCCATGGTCTGTACCTTCAGCTGCTTATCCTTCAAGAACTCCTGGTTTATGGTGGTGATTTCTAACTCTCCACGAGCGGAAGGCTTAATATGCTTGGCAACTTCCACCACCTTATTAGGATAGAAGTACAAGCCTACCACAGCATAGTTGCTCTTAGGATGCTCTGGCTTCTCTTCAATGCTCAGGCAATTGCCTTGCTCATCAAACTCGGCTACACCATATCGCTCTGGATCACTTACACGATAGCCAAAAACGGTAGCCTTGTTGTTCTGCTCAGCATCAGCAACAGCCTTTGCCAAGATTTGGTTCAATCCTGCGCCATAGAAGATATTGTCACCCAACACGAGGCAAGCAGAATCATTACCTATAAACTTCTCACCGATGATGAATGCCTGAGCCAAGCCATCAGGAGAAGGCTGCTCGGCATACTCAAACTTCACTCCAATCTGGCTACCATCACCCAAGAGACGCTTGAAACCTGGCAAGTCGAAAGGGGTTGAGATTATGAGTATCTCACGGATACCTGCCAGCATCAAAACCGAGATAGGATAATAAATCATCGGTTTATCAAAGATAGGAATCAGCTGCTTGCTGATGCCTTTTGTGATAGGATACAAACGTGTACCGCTACCACCTGCTAATACTATTCCCTTCATTGTCTTAATGTTAAATGATTAGTATTTGTATAAATCTACATTTAGTATTCGAAAGGACTATCAAAGTCCTTCAATACCTCATGTTTCGTATCCTTCTCCGAAAGATTAGCATGTTCCGTAGGAATGCGCCAATCAATGCTTAAGCTCTCATCCAAGATAGAGATGCCACCATCAGCCTCAGGGTGATAGAAGTTATCACACTTATACTGAAATACAGCAGTTTCAGACAACACAGCGAAGCCATGAGCAAAGCCCTTAGGAATAAAGAACTGACGATGATTATCCTCAGTCAGTTCCACAGCTACATGCTTACCGTATGTCGGCGAACCCTTACGGATATCCACGGCAACATCCAGCACTCTACCCTTCACGCATCTCACCAACTTGCTCTGGGTAAACGGAGGCCTTTGGAAATGCAAGCCACGCATCACACCATAACTGCTCATGCTCTCGTTGTCCTGACAGAACTCCACCTTGTAGCCAACCAATGGCTCTACCTTCTCTTTAAACTCACGCTCACTGAAACTCTCGAAGAAATAGCCACGAGCATCTCTAAACAGGCGAGGCTCAATGATGAGCACGCCTTCAATATCTGTCTTTATTACTTCCATATCAATATATATATATTTTTTTCTATTCCTTTATCCATCTTTTCCAAAAGATCTACCGAAGTAGCCAACCCTCATGATGTCAGCCATCATCTTTACTGCCAATACCATCTCTTGATACTACCTCGGCGAGCTTTGGCTTGCTGTTTTATTATTTCTTGCTTTGTACCATAATTTGGATAATTTAAAATCATGGTGCAAAGGTACGAAACTTTATCTAGGCACACAATACGGCTTTCACTGAACACTTACCGACCTTCAGTTAAAGAAAACTCATGTGCTGACTTACCAATTATAAACTCTTTTGTGTTTTTGTATAAGACATTTAGACTATACCTTTATTCAGAAACAAGCAAACGTTTTTGAACAAAGTTCATAACTATAGGCAAAATCCAATACTTCAATATATGACAAAAACAAATGGTTATTCCTAGTGTAACAAATGTACATATGAGATAGTTTACATTAGGATTATCGGTTAAGGCGTCCAAACCTAACTTTTCTGTAAACCTAAATAATACCATGTGACTCAGATATAATTCCATAGATATACCACTTAAATATTTTGTCACTTTGTTACTTAACCATTTCCTTTCACCACTTATAGTATATACCATCCATAAGCCAAATAATACGATAAGATACATAAACTCATCTATAAACTCTGGTTTAAGAAATTCAAAGATACTAGCAACCATACAAATCAAGAATAAAAGTCTATGAAATTGCTCCCCCACTGTCTTTAATTCATTCCTATACAGATAGATAATTCCACCTACCAAGAAGTATGGCATACTAAATATCATATTATGTCTTCCAACCTCAAAATCCACAAAAGGTTCTTTGAAGAAATAGAACCTGCCTATGAAATGAAAAACAATAGCCACAGCCAACACAAACCAAGCTCTCTTTTTACTATTTATTAAAAAAGTAAAGAAAGGGAACATGATATAAAACAGAAACACAAGACCCAGGAACCAACCTACTCCAATGATTTGAATATCAGGATTAGGCAACAGATTAAAGCACAAGGTCAAGTCTGCAAATGTTTGCCAAACACCACCTATGGTTTGGTCGAATGCCAAGCCTATCAGACAAAGCAAGGCAAAATAAGGCCAAATTCGCTTATATCGCTTCGTATAGAAGTCATTCATCGAAACCAGTCCATTCTTTACTCGCTCATAATAGCCACAACACATGGAAAACGCACTCACGATAAAAAAGAGATACCTAATTTCCGCAACACTATAATTTAATATTTTTTATAAGCACCTGAGCAACAAAAGTTGCTCAGGATTTTGCCATGTCAGAAATTTCACTTATCTTAGTGTTGTAAAATAAAACAAACAAAATTCTGAATGACATGGCAAAAGTACAAATAAAATCTGAGAAACTCACTCCTTTTGGGGGAATTTTTTCGATTATGGAGCAATTTGATGCTCTTTTAGCTCAAACCATAGATTCCACCTTGGGATTGAGATGCACTATGTTTGGTTATCAATATAGCGAGATTCTACGCTCTCTGATGTGCGTATATCTTTGTGGTGGCTCATGTATTGAGGATGTTACAACTCACCTGATGAAACATTTGTCTCTTCATCCAACTCTTCGCACTTGCAGCGCAGACACCATATTACGTGCTATCGAAGAACTGACTTTTAAGAGCATCACCTATAAGTCTGCTTCTGGCAAATCCTATGATTTCAATACTGCAGACAAGATGAACTGCTTACTGGTCAATGCCCTGCTTGCTACTGGTCAATTGAAATCCGGTCAAGAGTATGATTTTGACTTTGACCATCAGTTCATTGAAACAGAGAAGTATGATGCAAAACCAACCTACAAGAAGTTCTTGGGCTATAGTCCAGGTGTAGCTGTCATTAACGACATGATTGTTGGTATTGAAAATAGAGACGGCAACACAAACGTGCGCTTCAACCAAAAGAAACTTTGGAAAGAATCTTCAAGCGATTGGAGGCTTCGGAAATATATATTTCTCGTGCCCGCATGGATTGCGGCTCATGTTCGGAGGAAATCGTAGATATGGTAGAGGCTCATTGCAGGCATTTTTATATTCGTGCCAACAGATGCTCTTCTTTCTACGATTCCATGTTTGCCTTAACTGGATGGAAAACTGTTGAAATCAACGGTATTGAGTTTGAGTTGAATTCTATCCTTGTTGAGAAATGGAAAGGAAAACCGTATCGTCTTGTCATACAGAGACAAAGGCGAATAGAGGGAGACCTTGACATTTGGGAAGGCGAATATACCTACAGATGTATACTGACTAACGATTACAAGTCGAGTGCAAGAGACATCGTGGAATTCTACAATCTTCGTGGTGGCAAGGAACGCATCTTCGATGACATGAACAATGGCTTTGGCTGGAATCGATTGCCAAAATCGTTCATGGCACAGAATACTGTATTCCTGCTTATGACAGCTCTCATCAGAAACTTCTACAAAGCTATTATGCAGAGATTGAAAACCCATGAATTTGGATTGTGTGCCACCAGCAGAATCAAGACCTTTGTTTTCAAGTTCATATCTGTTCCTGCGAAATGGATTAAGACATCACGTAGGCATGTATTGAACATTTACTCAGACAACAATGCTTATGCCAACCTGTTCAAGACAGACTTTGGTTAAAGACCATGCTTTTCTGGTTAAACCAGCGTATTACCTCAAGTCGCTTTATGGGGTAAGGGGATTTTGTGTCTGCGACATTTCTGTTGTGCAAGAAATATGTACAATAAAATGAATTTCGTCGTTTTGCAAGCAAAATCCCACTAAACCCTATAGGTTGCGGATTTGAGGAGATAGACAAAATTCGTAAAGAAACCTATTACTTCATTGGCAGGATTCCATGATAAAGGACCATTCTCGATATTTGCTAAAAAATGCATCATTGCAATACCTATAGCAGAATATGCTCGAAGTCCATCAAGCGAGCTATAATTTTCTCGTTTCATATTACTTTTCATTTTCAAAATTCTTTAGGTTTTCAAAGAAGTCCATTAACTTAGGATAATAATTTTCCCGACAAAAATGCACTTTGGCAAAATTCAATGCTCCATCGCACATAGTCCAATACTTATTATTATCAAGAAGATTAGAACGGTTTATCATCTTAGCCAACTCTTCTTTATTTCCACTCTCAAACAAATAACCAGTTTTACCATCCACAATAATTTCTGGAATACCACCAATTCTTGCACCTATTACAGGAACACCAGCGGCATAACCTTCGATAATGGTCATAGGATTATTCTCGTACCATTCAGATGGCACCATGATAAAGTAAGCATTCTCCACTAAATCTCGCAATGGCTTTCCAGACTGATACCCTAAAAACTCAACATTAGTCATACCATTTTGCAAAACAAAATCCTTCAACTCGTCTTCAAGAGAACCAGTTCCTGCAATCTTCAATTTGCATTGCGGTGTCTCTTTAAAAGCTGAAATCAAAGTTTTGATGCCTTTCTCGTACGACAAACGACCAAAGAACAGATAGTATTTATCTTCTTTCTCTTTGTACTTGATACTATACTTGATTTGATCTGTCAAATTATAAAGCACTATATTAGGCTTTCCCTTCAACGCAGGCATATAATGCTCTAACTTGCTCTTTGCAAACTGGCTCACATAAATCAAACCATCGATATACTTAGCAGGATTCGTAAACTTGTTACGAAAATACTGTTCTGCCGCCATCATGGCACTCAGCCCATAACTACCCTTACAGCACTTATTGGTGATGCACTTATAGAAATGCTTGCCTTGGCATTTTTCACACACCTCTCCTTTACCATTCCTAAAAGTATAAGCAGGGCAGATAATTCGATATTCATGGATTGTGAATATTACAGGGATGTGATATCTCTTCAATACTGGAAGAATACTACCTGTTATTTGTCCCCAAATCAAATGAACCTGAGCGATATCAGGTTTTTCCTGTACTAACAAGGCTTCCAACTTACGAGCAGCCTCCATATCATAGAAATAATTCACAATATTCTTAATAGGCCTCAAAAGACCTCCACGAGTCTCTTTTGATTCTGGGAAGAACTCCTCTTGTGGTGAATATTCATTCTCAGTCCACTTCAAGGCAAAGTTTACGACCTCGTCTCCGTGTTCTTTCAGCAATTCCATCGTGCTAAAATAAACAGCCTCCGAACCACCTTTTCTATAATTAAAAACATTTATTTCTAGAATCTTCATTTTTCCCATTTTATAAGGTATTACTGATATGCATAACCTGAATCTCATTGATCTGCCCATTCTCATAATAGTAAGCACCAGACAACTCATGGCGTTTCCCCAATGTCTGATAATTATCCTTACCTCTTACATATTTTTCTCCAAGCGAATAGAAGACGAGTGTCATCTCGTTTTCAGAAAGATACTTATTCAAATATTTCTTTTTTATAGCCAAACCATTCATCTTACCTATAGCAAAATTTCTGGCAACAACAGAATGAGTTGTCTTATTCTTTATCACGCCACGCTCTGCTGTATATAATTCTAGTGTTTCCATCACTTGATGATTAGGCATACTTGCTTCTCTTAAATTGACATTATTCTCATCCAGACCAATCCAGTCTTCTTGCAACTGCGCTTCGTATGAAAGATGTAGATGAAACTTCTTGTTGTTATATTCTCTGACGAAAGCTTCTATATCCCCGATAGTACGTTTATATGTCGGAGCCCAAGGATATTCATTCCAAAGATAGTCTATACTTCCATTCCGACATTCAGGCATCCATCTGCCATAGAAGTTCTGACTCTTTGCCCACTTTTTAAATGTTTCCAACTCATCATTCTTGACAAATCCAGCATTTGAAAACAAGAACAAGTCCTTCACAGTGTCACTTTCGGCATTGGTTTTATGACCATCATAACAAGTTAACACTATCCATTCCGAGGAGTCCTCATCTGTTACAATTAACCTTGGCTTTTGCACCGGATAATCTTTCGCTAACCATTGTTCATTTGTAACAGTCGTAACATCTTCCATGACAGAAGAATGGAATTTGGTATATGGTAATGCATCAGATTCTTTAAGTACAGAAGGGTCTATCCTTGAATATTCTCGTGTATGCCAAGGATATGGTTTCGGCTCTAAATCCTCCTTTGAGGGAGAAAGCACATCACGAGAATCATCTACGACTTGATAGTTATCACTCAATAATGCATCAGTTTTATATAGGGCTAGCCAAATGTATTTCTTTCCAAATCGCTCTGTCAGATTATTATATCTATCAACAGAATAAACATAGTCGTCCAATCTTCCCAACTCATCATTCCAGTTAAAATCATGCTTGGCAATATTAGCAACAAGTTCAATAATGTCTCTTAACGACAGAGCTTTTATGCTATTATCGGATTTAAAAAAGAACACAGAATTATCAACATTACTATTGGTTCCTATAATATAGCGATTAAAATCGGAAAGACGACCACACAGAGTTTCATACATTTTCCTACTACCCTTACTAGTGCCAAAGTATTCATTTCCAATTTGGTCATATTTATCTACTACCAAATCAAATGGGTTACGAGATTCGAATGGAGGATATATCTTTCCAAAAAATCCCCTGCCAGGATTTAATTCATCAGCTATAGCCAATATCAGCATAGTCCATTGACGAACAAGAATATCATCAGGAGCATGATGATTTTTGTAAAAATATTTCAGTGCTAGGTCTGCGACCTCAGCAGAAGCCTGTACATCATGTTTACGAAGCAAATAACCATACAAGGCACAGGTACAAACCTGCACCACATATGGATCATTGCATTCGCAGAAATAATCCAAAGCATACAAAGCCATAGATGAATTCTCTTCAAGCAATGCGACAAGCTTCCTCATAACCATTCCCCTAACAAAAGGATGAGGAGTTGTACACATCCAACAAAGGAGAATTACTACTTTTCTCCAATCATCAGCATTACTTTTATCAAAATCGATATTTACGAAATCATTCAGTCTTCTATTATCATTTCGACCAGAATACACATCATTAATCATGACTGACCACAATCTATCACGTCTAGCCATATCCATTTTATTCAGAACCTTATGGGCTGCAATAAATGAGTTTAATGGAAGTTCTTTCAGATGTTTATTCAATAAAGGTAAATTATAAATATCGTATTTTTTTGCCCATTTGAAGACTTCTAAATTATTTTTACCATTATATTTCAGACTACTCAAAATCAATTTAGCCATTGATTCTCCCTTGGATTTTTCATCCTCCAATAATTTGGGAGTCAAATTCCACTCAGACAACAATGCTTCGATAAAATTATGATAGTTCGAATATTCTTGACTACCACCTTTTCTCAGAATAAACTCAATTTTATCACTTTCTGACATTTTGTTCTGAGCAAAAACATCAGCCATCAAGAAATCCCCCATCTTCTGATAGCCAAACATAAGGGTTTCACCTTCATTACCAGTAGCTAGCAACAAATTTTCTTTTATCAACCAATACAGAAGACTTTTAGACCATACCCTGTTTCTACAAATTTGGTCAGCGTACCAACGGGCTTTTTGCCGAGGTACATCACCACAGCCTTTATAATACAAAGAGTAGTTGGCAAGCTTCATAAGTGCCATTTCCGTTATATTGCGATGAAAATCTTCATCCACACCTTTAGAAATTTTCTCATTACGATATTTTATGTATTGATGGAATAAGCCAGAATAAGTAAAATTGTCCAACGTATAATTTATATCATTACTGACTACTATACTGAACATATACAAGAATAGAGGTTCTTTAAATTCTTCTTGAAACTTTTGCCTCAATTTTCCATCATGATCTATAATTTGATAATGCTTGAAATACTTATCTATAGCTTCAACTATCTTATCCTCAAATCCTGTTAGATTTTCATTATGAGAAGACATAGGCAAGCCGAAGTTTTCACCATTTCGATATGTAATAATTAGCTTTATTTGTTTACACTCATCCAATATGTTTTTCATCCAATTTAACGCTGCATTCCAAAAGCTTTCCGTAGCTCCTTCATTCAAGGCATCAATCATGATGATTGCATTTGCATCTTTTGCTTTCATTTCATCATTCAAACTATGCAAATCATGCCCACCTATCCCTATCATCTCATATAATTGGGTCTCAAAATCACGGTTTTCTAAAAACCTGCTACCAAAGAGCAAATACACATTCGTAGTTTTGCAAAGCCTTTCAGCAGTTGCACATAAATAATGCGTTTTTCCCATGCCAACATTACCTGTTAATCTAACAACAGAAACCTTAGCAAATTCTTTTTCTTCTATAAGCCCTGAAAGATTTGGGAAAACTGTTTTATAAAACTCAACCGTCTCAGAAGACATGTCTTTCTCTACATTCTCATTGTACAATTTAGTAAGCAGCTTCTTCAACTCAAAAAATTCTCCGTTCTTATAGTTCTCCTTCTCCAAACTTTCTTTTATAGACGATTCTTTATTAATTTTCATAGAATCGTCCAAGGCTTTAGCTTCAATTTTTTGTAACTCCTCCTCAATATATCTTACCTGCTTTTGAGCGAACTTATCTATTACCCTATCCAAACGGTCATTACTTACATGCAACTCCCTATTATATCTCAGTGCAGCATAGCTGATAGCTTTTTGTACTTGCCTTTGGCTAGTACCCCTGCCCAATGGCGAAAAATCCTCACTTTGCCAATCATGCGAAACCTCCACCTCATTCTTTTCCAAGCGATCCACGATGCTCTTGATGGAAACATATCCTAGGCTGCTATGATATTCTTTGATGGTAATACCTATCGCTGAGCCCTTTTCATTAAGAACAGGAGAGCCAGAAAAACCTTTATAAGATGTAAACGCCAAGGAATCCGTCCTCACCACCATAGTGTCATAGTCCTTTTTCTGAGTGCCGAGCCTATCTTGTACACTCATACTAATCAACTCTGTACATCCACCAAATTCCTTCGGGTAACCTACTATCGTAAGCTGACGATTCTCATTGAATACATCAGCCAACAATTTCAAATAATCATCTTGCTGATAGTCCCTGCATTCCAACAAGACAACATCTATGTTTTCCCCATCAGCACCTAAAAAGATGACATCACATAACACAGGTTTATCCGCCTTAATAATCACTGGTTGATTATTCAAGACACTATCAGCTACCACATGACGAGCAGTAATCAACATATCAGGACCTATAAAAAATCCCGTGCCTCTCTCGCTACCACATTTCACTGGCACAACAGATGCATATATCGTTTTTCTAAGTTCAATCGGATAGTTCATATTCATTTTTATTAGCCTCTATTGAGTAATGAAATTTCTCCTTTAATTCCTCTGCTTCATTTAGAGTTTGAAGGATTTCATTCTGTCTGTTATATCTAATCTCTCTATGATTGATGTTTCCAGACATTGGTGCAGTAACAATTCGAGATAAAGCCTGAAAACTTGGACGAACTTTTGCACCTCCAGTCACAAAATACAATTCACTATCAGCCACCTTAAACTGTTCCCTGATTGTGCTATGCGCACTACCATGATGCGAAACCTTGATGGCATCAAACACAATGGGCTTAGGTAAATCAGCATACACATTCTCCAAGTTTTCAGAGACTATTTTAGGCGAAGCGTCACCAAAGAATAATATTCGATGCTCTTTACATTCCCAAACAAATGCGATGGAAGCTTCATTGGCATCCGTCAATGGCAAGACACTTTTATCAGCATAAGCCTTCAATGTTTTCTCATCAAGCAATGTGGCAGAAACTGGTTCATCAGTCTCTTCCTCCCCATCTTCCACAATACGCATCAAAGCCTCATAGATAGACTCCTCCTTGTTATAATCGGCATCCTTTTTCTTATATATTTTTTTCCAAAACAACATTCTATATTTATTATCCAATTTATCCAAGGCATCTTGATTAGGCGAAAGAAATATCAATTTTCCCATATCATTACCTAGCTCAATAGGTTCACTACCAGAAGTAACATACTACCTTCTCCAAGCTTGCTTCCAATGATCATTTTCTAGAATAAGCTCAGCTAAAGGTATGGAAGTTTTGGCATTGATCTTTCCTTCCAACATATCTACCACGGCTGGCAAATCACCATATAGTCGCTTCACATTATCCTTCATTTTTTCATCCCAATCCTTGAGATCTTCAGAAGTTCTTTGATAGCAATTATAAAGTATATGATGGATGGTCAAATCTTTTATTTTGTCCAACATTGATATCAGCCCACAGATATGGTCATTGTCTATATGTGTAACTATCAGATAATCGATACGTTTACCAAAAGTTTGAGTGATATAATCATTCACCTCTTTAGTAAAGTATCCACAATCTACCATGATATGCAATTCTTTATCGTCATTTTGTAACAATAATATCATACAATCACCAGATCCAACATTGAATGTTTTGAATATATAATGCATAAACAAATTCTAAAGAATCATATAAACTAGCACTTTTCTACAACACCGTATGCTTTCTCAATTTTTCCAAGTTTGGCAGCTCATTATAGTTACCATACATATAGGTAAGATATGCATCTGGATTAGCTGGTCCCAAAAACGTATGACCTTCAAATTCGATTTCCTTGAGGGGGAAAATGTCTTTAGGTTTACGTGGTGAAGGCTTCCATCTACTCCCCATCCATTCATAATAATTAGTACAGCATTTATCTGCTATCAGGGCAATAGGAGCTATAATACAATCATTTACCAAGAACTGATAAGACTTCAAGGCAAATGTTCTAAGTCCCAAGCAATGAGGCATCATGGATAGTTTGTCTATAACCTTTCCAGAATATGAGAATATCTTATTAAGAGCATAACAACTTCTGCGTAAATGGAATATATCAATAAAGATTCCTTTATATTTATACCCCCAATCCATGCCAAATATGTCAGTTATCGGCCAATCCTCATTTCTTACCTTTGCATGCATAATGAAATACATCGGATCAGTTTGATGAGTTTGCAAGACCAGTTTCTGTTTTGATTCAAATCCATATGTTTCTACAGCCTTCTCAAACTTTTTAAACTCATTCTCTGTCATTTCGATGTCTAAATCATCATCCCAAGGAATAAAGCCTCCATGTCTAACAGCACCAAGCAAAGTACCACTAGCTATCCAGTATTGAATTTGATGCTTACGGCAAAACTTATCTATATCCAACAAAATAGATAGCGCACCGAGCTGTAATTTTCTTAGTTCAGAACCTTCGGGATTAAATTCCTCTCGAAGGCTCTTTTGTAATTGAATATCAATCATAGATTAAATAATATTTTTTTTCTTCAAATCCCAGAAAGCCGCTATCAGCTTGTCATAATCTTCAGTGGTCAATGCACCAATATGTCCTACACGGAAGATTGTATCCTTCATATCTCCTCCATTTGGACAAATCCAAATTCCATACTCATCCTTGATTTTCAAGAAAATATCGTATGCAGAAGCTGTTGTTGGATGCAACGGAGTTACAGCATTAGATAAAGACTCTGAAACAATCTCGAATGGCAAGCCTTTGATGTGCTCACGGAAATAACTTGCCAATCCAGCAATACGTTTGATTTCTGCCTCAACACCACCATTCGCATCTATCTCCTTCAATCGTGCATTGATTTGGCGAAGAATACCTACTGCTGGTGTCCAAGGAGTCTGTCCACGCTCCATGTTTTCAGGGCAATCTGTAAGTCAAAGTACTGACAAACACACTTTGTGTTGTTTACACGCTGGATAGCCTTAGGAGAAAGCACCATGATTGAGATACCAGGAGGACAAGCCAATGCTTTTTGGCTACCAGTCAACATAATATCTGCACCCAGCTCCTCCATATTGAATGGATCAGCCAAGAATGTGCTAATACTATCCACAATCAAGAAAAGATGGTTGCGCTTGCAGAAATCACTAATCAAGTTGATGTCATAGTGTACGCCTGTTGATGTTTCATGCTTGTTTACAAGGAATGCAGTATAGCCCTGACCTTCATAAGGAGCAAGATGCTCAGGCTTCAAAGCCTTGCCATGCTCCAATTTGATTTCCGTATATGGAATGTGATGAAGTTCCAACAACTCCACAAAACGATGGCCGAAACTTCCACCATTCACTACCAAAGCTTTGTCATTTGATGTCAATGTATTCATTATGGCAGTCTCCATAGCTCCTGAACCAGAAGCCGTGAGGAATACAACTTTGGAATCATCTGAAGCCTTTGCAAACTTCTTGATGAGTCGTTCGTTCTCAAACATAACATCAGAAAACTCCGATGTTCTAAAATATGGCACTTGTTCTGCACCAATAGCTCGTACAGCTTCACTTGACTGTACGGGACCAACAGTAAAGTTTATCATAATCTTACAATCTTTTTAAGATACTTTTTCAACAAATAACATATATATGCCCTAACTGGTTTAGTATCACGCTTATTATAGTAGAACAAACAGTCGGCAGTAACCAACTCATATAACCACTTAAAGAATGATACATTTCCATTTAAACCTAATTTCCATATGAACCAGGCTTGGTTCTAAGATAGGTGGCCTTAAATGGCATAACAACAACATTTCCATCATTTATAGAAAAAGAATCATAACAAAATTCAGTTTCTTTTTCTATAAATTCTTCTACCAAAATAGTGTCACTTTGTATCTTCTGATATGCCTTCTTCAGTTCTTCTGGAGTTTTGCATATAAACACATCTTTTTTCCAACCTCCTTGTATGGATTTGATTGATTTAGTGATAACAGGATAATTAAGAGCAGTAGGCATATCTCCTCTCTTTAGCTCTTCTCCTTTAGGAATGTTAAAGCCGCTCCATGCCAAGTTTTGCAATTGCATCTTTATCCATATAATGAGATACAATACCAGATTCCTTGCCATGGAAAAAGTAAAACTTATCCTTTATAACATCATAATTAGTATCCAAAATACTCTCAACCCAATCATCACAGGAAAATACGAAAGTTTTCTCTTGTTCGTCACCATATTTTTCCAAAAGGGTTTGATAACCTTCTTCTACTGTTTGGACAATATAAACATTGCCAATATATTTACTATTTGTAGTAAAAATAGGATTGGGACGATAATGAGGATGAAGAATTACATCTGGTCGTATTCCGACCTCTCCTAAACTTCTCACAGCACCAAGCGTATTATAATGGTCTGAACCAAAAATAACAAACTTATGCTTTCTCAATTCTTTATCAATATCTTGCATAATACTATTTGTTTATTAATTTACCTCTAATATCATTAACTATCATAAAAGCTATCAAGATAAAACCAAGATAACCCTCAAATCCATAAGGGTTTAGTGGGATTTTTTTAACGACGAAATTCATTTTTTTCATATTTCTTGCACAAAATATGTCGAACAAAAAAAGTCCCATAAACGATTTTGTCCGAAGCAATGATTGGAGCATGGTCTTTACCAAAGTCTGTCTTGAACAGGTTGGCATAAGCATTTGTCTGATAAATGTTCAATACATGCCTACGTGATGTCTAATCCATTTCGCAGGAACAGATATGAACTTGAAAACAAAGGTCTTGATTCTGCTGGTGGCACACAATCCAAATTCATGGGTTTTCAATCTCTGCATAATAGCTTTGTAGAAGTTTCTGATGAGAGCTGTCATAAGCAGGAATACAGTATTCTGTGCCATGAACGATTTTGGCAATCGATTCCAGCCAAAGCCATTGTTCATGTCATCGAAGATGCGTTGCCACCACGAAGATTGTAGAATTCCACGATGTCTCTTGCACTCGACTTGTAATCGTTAGTCAGTATACATCTGTAGGTATATTCGCCTTCCCAAATGTCAGGTCTCCCTCTATTCGCCTTTGTCTCTGTATGACAAGACGATACGGTTTTCCTTTCCATTTCTCAACAAGGATAGAATTCAACTCAAACTCAATACCGTTGATTTCAACAGTTTTCCATCCAGTTAAGGCAAACATGGAATCGTAGAAAGAGAGCATCTGTTGGCACGAATATAAAATGCCTGCAATGAGCCTCTACCATCTACGATTTCCTCCGAACATGAGCCGCAATCCATGCGGGCACGAGAATATATTTCCGAAGCCTCCAATCGCTTGAAGATTCTTTCAAAGTTTCTTTTGGTTGAAGCGCACGTTTGTGTTGCCGTCTCTATTTTCAATACCAACAATCATGTCGTTAATGACAGCTACACCTGGACTATAGCCCAAGAACTTCTTGTAGGTTGGTTTTGCATCATACTTCTGTTTCAATGAACTGATGGTCAAAGTCAAAATCATACTCTTGACCGGATTTCAATTGACCAGTAGCAAGCAGGGCATTGACCAGTAAGCAGTTCATCTTGTCTGCATGATTGAAATCATAGGATTTGCCAGAAGCAGACTTATAGGTGATGCTCTTAAAGTCAGTTCTTCGATAGCACGTAATATGGTGTCTGCGCTGCAAGTGCGAAGAGTTGGATGAAGAGACAAATGTTTCATCAGGTGAGTTGTAACATCCTCAATACATGAGCCACCACAAAGATATACGCACATCAGAGGCGTAGAATCTCGCTATATTGATAACCAAACATAGTGCATCTCAATCCCAAGGTGGAATCTATGGTTTGAGCTAAAGAGCATCAAATTGCTCCATAATCGAAAAAAATTCCCCAAAGGAGTGAGTTTCTCAGATTTTATTTGTACTTTTGCCAATTCAGTTTTGTTTTTGCAACACTAAGAGTGTACAAAAATCTCGAGCAACTTGGACAAAAATATTAAATTTAGTGTTGCGGAAATTAGGATAGAACATAAGCCATTAAGAACAGAACATGGGAATGGCATCAAACGTATTCAAGTATAAATAACTTTTATACTTAGCAGCATCTGTAGCTAAAGCAGACACCAGTCCACAATAAAGGACAAGCTGAAGCTAAATACCAGAAATAATCGTATTGGTACAGGAAAGGATGAATACTTTTAGCTTACCAAATTGAATCTATATTTGCCCATCAAATCAACTTTGGCTAAAAGGCAAGGAACAACTTCATGCAAAACTGCTCACGTGGCTTAAAAACGCAGCAAACCGGTTAACTTCAAGAACAAGTGGCTTACACTATCACTTGCGCAAACGGATTACCATCTCACCTAGAATCTCTATTACGCTATCTTTGCTTGCTTTCCTTCCGCAGGCTGGAAACCGCTAATAGCTGTCACCAGATGGCAAAAGCATAAAGATAATAGTACTACAATAATACCAGAAGATACAATGTCTTGACAATTCGATTCAAGCCAAAGACTTGTCAATAACCAACCGCAAGTATGGCAGCAAGCCAAGGATCCAGCTCATAGCTGTAGAATTGGCACTCCACACATTACCACAAAGCTCATATAGCAGAACAAGGCTGAGAAATAATCGAAGAATTTGCCGATATATTTTCCGCAATATGCTTTGTAAATATCACCATTATGCTTTACATGCAAACGATGACCATTTGATATAAACGAGAGATTGGTATATACATATATAACAGCATACTGCTATTACAATCCAGAACTCACTACCATAAGATGCCTCATATTGCATCACCTCTTGCATTGTAGCAAAACCTACACACCAATATAGAATGCTATACAAGCACCGCAAAATTGTAAGATTCTCTTAAATTTATCCATTATACTTATTTGTTACTGAAAGCAAACTCAACGGCTAATACAAATCGTGGTTGTTTGGTCAGAACATCATTTGCCCAAGCATAAAGGTTGATATTCTTATGAGAATAATAACATCCCATAGAGAAATCCACATCCTGGTCAAACTTCCAGGAATGAATAGCACCTACCATAGGAGTAATACTGTTTCCCTTGCCTGGAAGAGCAAATGTATGACCAATATAGCTCCATTGTTTAGCGGAAGTTAATTCATCCTCATTGTTCTCCAACCAGGTATCGGTTACATAAAACCACTTGCCATCCTTCGTTATATTACCATTGATATAAAGAGCCGATGTTAAATAACAGAACTTGTGATGATCATTCAGATCAAAAGAAGGAGTCAGCTGTGCACCGATCTTCAAATAGTCATTTATCTTTGTTCCACCTCTTACGATATAACCAATATAATTAGCAGCACCATTGGTATATAAGTCAACACCAGTTTGAAAATGGTTACCAATACCATATTGCAAAGTTGAATACGTTTCCCAAGTATCAGCCTTGTTTCTATATTTCATGGAAGAATAACCATATAGTTTCTGATCACCAACGGTAGTGCCGAAGTTAGGAATTTGAGCACATATATGCATTGAAGATGCAAGAAACAATACATAAAGAATTGATTTCTTTATCATAATTCAAAAAAGTTTTCTTTGTTCATAAATTGTTCCATCACTTGTGCCATGCAAATACTCTCTTTTCTACGCAAACGGGCAGAAGAGAAACGTTTGTTTACTATACAACTGATGAATTCCTGTATCTCATAACGCAAACCAAAACCATCCCATTTATAGAAATACTTTTTATTATCGTTTTGGTTTTCATAACGCAACTCAAAATAATCCGTCTTCCACCATGGTGCTGGCACATAAGCCCTTGGTTCCTGAAATCACCAAGCATCCTTCTGTTTTTACACCCAATCCTACCTTAAAAGAACAAGTAGCTTTAGGATAATGGAAAACTCCACGTGTATAAACATCAATACCATTCTCCATACGAGAATAAAGATTCAAATTCTCATAATTGATACCCATCAACTTAATGATAGGCAAAAGAGGATAGCTTCCCTCTTCATACATGGAGCCACCAGCCTGAGCAGGATCAAACTCTCTACCATTCTTGTCAAGAAGCTGAGACAACGATGCCTCTATATCAACAACCTCTCCTATCAATCCAGATTTAATAATCACCATCAAGTGATTAAAGGCTGGACAATGTGCTGTCTTGTTGGCTTCCATTAAAATAACACCATTATCCTCTGCCAGCTGATAGAGTTCTTGCGCCTGTGCTTTCTTCAGCACCATAGGAGTCTCGCAAAGTACATGTTTCTTGGCAAGGATTGCATGCTTGATATTCTCATAATGGCTAAGATGTGGAGTGGCAATATAAACAGCATCCACCTCATGATATAATTCATCAAGACTTTTGCAAACTTTTACACCTGCATAATTGGCAGCGTATGCCATGCTCTTTGCTTCATCAATATCGTATGATGCACATACATTTACGCCACTCACCACACTTGCCTCAGAAGGAAAACGATTAGCAACTCTGCCACATCCGATGATGCCCACCTTCACTTCATCTTGGCTCTCTGCACGAAGCATAGTAGAAGAGATGCCCTGCGTACGAGGAAGATAAACCACTTGACAAAATTCATTTAGATAATCGAATTTTCCTTCCCAATCAGAACCTATGGCAAAGATATCAACATTATATTTCTGAATATCATCAATTTTCTGACCGACATAATCCTCTATAATGATTTTGTCAGCATAGCCTGTAGCCTTTACTGCCTCTACACGCTCAAGGACATTGTTGCGGACATTCAATTTACCCCTATCTCTGTCAAAGCTATCATTGGTAACACCTACAATCAAGTAATCACCCAATTCCTTCGCTCGACGAAGAAGATTAATATGACCTTGATGAAGAAGATCATAAGTTCCGTATGTTATAACAGTCTTCATGACATAAATAATTTATGTTTGAGTATAATCAAAGTTCCTCTTATCAACTTACTAAGCAAATAAGGTACCAATAGAACTTTATTTTCATACTTAGAATACATCTTATAGTTTTCAAAATCACAAGTGTAGTTATCCTGACTTATGCCACCTATACTAAATATAGATACAGCCTCATTTATACGTGCAAAATGATAATGAGAAACCAAAGTTCTTATTACCAATTCTTTATCAGCTAAGATTTTATAGCTTTCATCGAAACCGCCCAAGGTTTCAATTATATGTCTCTTCATCATTAAGGATTGATGACAACAAGGCATAAATCGACCTTTAAATAAACATTTTGAATCATAACTTTGTTGGAACTTTTGTTTTCCATTAGGATAGCTTAAATAAACAGCTCCATACACCACATCAGCCCCATCGCTATTTTCCATCAATACTTTGATGCCATCCTTAGTATATTCATCATCACTACCCAGATACATCACCCATTGACCTTTCGCCATTTTCCATCCCTTGTTAAAGGCATCATAAATGCCGTGGTCGGGCTCTGAAATATAACGGAAACGAGCATCCTTGCTCACGTATTCCTTCACTATTCCGATGGTGTTATCTTTTGACGCACCATCCACAACAATGCACTCCCAATCCTGGTAACTCTGATTGAGCACACTATCTAGAGCTCGCTTCAAAGTTTTCTCAGAATTATAAGTGGCAATAATTATTGAAACCATATTCATCGTTAATAAAGATACTTTAGTATTTTAATTTTATTGCTAAAATAAACTATCCCCCCTGCACAAATAAATGCCAGGGCAAAGACAACAAAAACTCTATAGCTCCATACTCGTATGGTATAATATGTTTGTCAGCAAGTACATGAAATACCGTAACGGGCACAAAATGGATAAAGTAAATAATGATACTCATTTTGCGCAACACGACATAGTTTGCATTCTTGGAATCTGCTGATATCTTGGCACATATCGTTGGTACAACTATAGCTATCACTGTATTAAGAACAAAAACATATTCACTTACAAAGAATTCCGCTAAAATCGCCCCCCCCGAAATTGCCACTAAGGCTCCTTGAGAGACATTCCATCTCCTTAGTTTTGGCAACAAATAATAGGCTGATTCTATCCAAAGATAGAGCGAGTAGGCAAATAGAATGAAGATGGAAGCTATCGCCACTGCTCTGCAAATATATTCCCAAGAAGTCAGCTATATATTCTCCCTTCACCAAGCTGAAATAGAGCCAAATGAATGCACAAAATGCAAACACCAGGTGCTTATTAAGATAGCGATTCAGCAAGTAGCAGATGATAACACCATAGATCAAAGCCATGATGAACCAGGAACCTTGCGCAGTACCTGTAGTAAAATCTTAGGAACCAACCACAAGTACCAATCACCCGGATTATGCCTGATAAACTTTGGAAGCCAATGAGGTAGCAGCAAGACTGACCAGCAACCTAGCAATATCAGCAATCTCTTGCAGAAATGCCACAACTTACTCCAATCATTGTTGAACTCTATCTTCTGCCAGAAAGCATAGAAGATACAACAAAGAAGATAGAGACGAAGACCGGACACATCCCTCCAAACCATATCTTTAATGGTTCAGCCGCATAATAGAATGGCCAAGTATGAATACCTACGATGCCCATGCAGCAAATGAACTTGAGTAGGTCGAGATAAGGATAATATTTCTTTTGCATATTTTATTTTGTTCTCAATTTATTTTTAATTCTACAATACCAATAAAAAGCCTTCTGCAACCATCTACGATGAATGGACACAGGATAATCATATAACTCGAAAGAGCAAGTATCCAAATCATCCCTCAAAGAATCAATTTCTTTTGCAGATGCCATCATGCCAAAGATCAACCCTCCTCGTCTGAAAGTTCTAAACTTACGAAGTCTGAAAATGTCAGGATAATAATTCAAACAATATGTTCCGTATGTCTCAAACTCGCTAAATCCTTGCAAGACACCAGGCTGTATAGCATAGATGCACTTTTCGAACCACAAAGCCCCGCTAGTTGCATCCCGCTATAATTGCCTGTCCAATCTTTGCAATTAGTTCACACATAATCTTCACATTGAAAATCATATGCTCAGATATAAAGGAATAGTCAGCCTTCTTTGGCGCATCAAACAATTTATCTATTGTACAAAAATAGGGGTCATGATGCTCAGTCTTTGGCATAAAGAGATATTTTTGCCCCCCCACATCTTTAAAATTCAAATGATTAAGAGGACATCCCAAACAAGATATCCTCCTTTGCAAAAGGCGTAAGAGCAAAGCCCATTTTGAGAAATTGCTGGAAATACCAGCCAACAAGATTGATTCCTAAATGCGATTTCAAAACTTTTCTAACAGCCGCATAACTTAAACCATCTATCAGCGCATTTTCGTCTAATAACTTTAGATTATCTGCAATTCCCTCTAGCAAAGAAAAGTTCGATAACTTTGTTATTACATAAATATGCTCAGGATTAAGGTTCTTATTAATAAACGGAACGTTTTTCTTCAAGAAAAAGCAATTTTTATAAGCTACACAAATAACAATATCCATTACTCAATAAAATTTTTAACCCAATTATCAATTCTTAAATTCAATATACTATCACGAGGTGAAACAGAGGTGTTCTTATCAAGTAAAGATAAATCTAAAACAGGTTTCTTTCGATCTATTATATGAACATAATCAGAATTGTAAAGGAAAGTTTACAACAAAGGTATTAGTTGTATAAATATGCTTATTAGCAGCTAAAGCCCAAATCAACCTTGGTGTTGTACCAAATTGAGTAGGATTATCCGTATCTAATACAGCCTTTGATTGTAGTATTATCTTATTATACTCTTCAGAAGAATACATTTTGTTTGTTACGAAAGGAAAAGAAAGTTCTCCACTGATAACTTTGAATTCCTCTATAGTTTCTCTTTTCGCAAATGTACAGTTTAAATAATCTTTTCTTTCGAAAATATGTTGGCGAACAATTTACAACCAATTTTATATAATTAGGTATCCCCATTTTTTGTAGTTGAGAATATACTTGTTTGTATATAGCTAAACGACCATGATGATTAGTTCCAATCGAGGAAATTGAATATTTAATGTCGATATTAGTATCAGCTAAATCTTCCGTCCAATAGAATGGCAAAAAAGATACATTTGGTAACTTTGATTTTTCACATCATGTAAATCGAAAGAAAACACCTTATCAAAATACTTTGCATTACGAAAGAAGTCATACCATCTGTTACTATCCCATATATAGAGAGATGATTTTAAATTAGGATTTCTTTTTTTCAAAAAAGTCAAAAGATATGGATCAAACGTTGTTCCTTGAATTACAAAAAGAACATCAAACTTCTGGTCTAATTCTTTGTTTTTACATTGACTAATCCAATACTTTAATGGAATTCTCTTAATTTTCCACTTAAGTAAATTTATAAGTCGAATCAAGAAAAAACCCATTTTTAGAAATGGATCGGATTTGAAATCTTCTTGTATTAAACATGTTACCTCATGTCCTTGATTACAAAGCTCTTCATATATAGGCTTATAAAGTCCCAAGTAGCTAGGTGCTATAAATAAAATCTTCATATTTGCTTTTTTTGTGTATATATTTTTACTATAAAAGAAACTATTAATATGGCTATGAGTACAATGAAATTTGACCAACCATCTTTGTTAAATCCAAATATGCCTTGTATTATCAAATCAAAGTACCAATAGATTAATGCAAGTTTCCAAAAATGGATTTTTCCTCTTCCTATAAAGAAATAGAAAATTAAAGCAATAATTAAAATAATTGCCAAAGCTATTGGTAATCCAAACTCTATATACAAATCACCAAAGATTGTTTTAAAAATTAAAACAGGAACACCTGTAAATGTTTTCCAAAAGGCATATCCATCTTGTACTGATTCTGCATTATATTCTATACCAAAAATATAAGGGAATAATCTTGTTCCATAGGGATGCATCGTTACTTGGTTCCAAAATTGCAATCCTAGATTAGGAAAACATTCACCAGAATATCTAGCTACACTTGTCAAAGGAGTCTCTGAATCTGAATGAGCTAGTCGCGCTATTGATATAAGAACTGAATAAAATGCAACAACAGAAAAACTTACAACTCCTATCTTCTTAAACTTCCTTTTTAAGGAGAAATTCAGATGAGGGTAAAAATTATAATATAGAATGCAAATGACCAAAATACAAAGAACAAATTTCCTCTCGAACCTATTGCCAATGCGGAAAAGAACTTACTAAAGAATATTAATCCTAATAATAAGAATGCCCTTGATTGTGATATTTTTTTAGATATTAATCCATACAAAGAATAACACATTACAAACGGCGAAAAAGAATTCATTAAATTAATATTAAAATTAACAAATTTAATAAGAAAGAAATTATTTCCATACAATAACTTCTGTGCAGAACCATCAACTGCGGAAGCTTCATACATAGAATCATATCCCATCTGTGAAGCAACTAATGCATTTGAAAAATTAAGCATCATATATAAAGATGTAATAATTATCCAAATATTTAAAATCCATTTTACCGTATTATTATACGGTATTTCATCCCATTTTATCGTCTTATAAGTAACATTTCTAAATGGATATATTAAAACCATTATAGAAACAAAGCAATATATATATGGAGAAAAATCAATTTCTTTATTATAATTGTTTGATAAAACAGCTTCATAAGTAGAACAAGAATGCTACAAAAGCATAATAGACAGAAAGTGTATATGTCAAAGACATTTTCCTTTACGTCCATATCTATTTGAAGCAAAGAAATATAATAAAAAATTTAATACTAAACAAACTAAAATTGTCATCTCTGTAGTTTTAATTGTTTTACAATACCAAGTAACTTCGCTCTCTCAGAATTAGACACACCCATATAAAGGATTGAAATTACAGAAATCAATTCAAATATAACTATACAAAATCCCATTGTTAAAATGTAGTTTTAACTAACATACTATATACAACAATAAAACAGATAGGTAACACTGTCACTCGCATTATTGGAACCAAAGTTTTTGTTATATAAAAACAATCGGCATACAGTATTCTTATTTATAAAATATAAGCCTATGATAAAATTTATCAATCCACGCGTCAAGAGTCTTGAAAACCCCACAAAAGGAACTCCTATATAAAGAAACAAAAACGTCACAACAAAATGTAAAAGAAAAACACTAGATATTGACAACTGATAATTTCGTATTTTCCCAGTTGCTCCTATACTTGAATAAAAAACTCCAGAAGTTGCATCTATTAAAGTTCCAATTAAAATAATTCTACAGAAATCAACTGCATAATTCGGTACAGTTACAAGCCACAATGAAAGTAAATAGTCCATATAGAATACTATAGGAACTGCAAGCATAAAGAACAGAAAATAAGAGAATTTAGATGATCTGCATAATAAAGAATAAAAGCCACTCATCTCATTAGCAGCATATGACTTAACTAACTGAGGTTTAAACGCAGTTTGATATCCACTAGCAAAACCTGATAATGCATTATTGATTTGATTCGAAAGTCCTAATGCTGTATTTAAAACCACACCACCAAATGCATTAAATATCAATCCTATACCGGATTCCGACAAAACACCAGCCAAACTTCCTATCATATTCCATCCTGTAAAAGATAAGATACTACGGAAATTACTAATTTTATTTTTAACAGTAAAATAACAAAGTTATCTTTTTCTTACAATATAAATAATATACAACATAAATGAAGAAAGCATTAAAACACATCAACACAGAGTAGAGTTTCAATTTATCCATTAAGAAATATGAAACTCCAAAAGTGAGCATTAGCTTAAGGAATGCTTCTAAAATTCCAATTTTAGCAAAAAACGCCATCTTCTCGGTTGCAATTATAGAAGCATTATATGGTACTTGCAAAATACTAAACACAAATGATAAAAGCGACACATAAAATGCAAAAGAAGCTGCACTATAACGAATTGAAGGTATATTAAGATTCCTACTGAAAAATATCCAAAAGATACTTCCTAATATTAAAACTATGATTGAAAAATCAAATAGCAACTAAAACATGCACTAAAAACCTCTTGCAAATGAATGCCATTATTTTTTCCCATTTCATAATTCAGAAAGCGCTGAGTTGCTTCACTTAAGGAAGATTTTAAAAAAGAAAAAATAACAACAATGGTACCAACTAAGTTATATATACCATAATCTGTAACTCCTAATACATCCAAGACTACACGAGCCATATAAAAGTTTATTGCCATTATTACTAACATTCTTATATATAAGGCAATTGTATTCTTAGCTATACGTTTATTATTAATATTATCAGAAGACATGTAATTAATCTATTTTATATTTGTAAGCGGTCACTGTAACTACTCAGCACCCCTATAGAAAACTTCTCGTTAATAAAGCATAAACTTGATTTTGCTTATTTTCTTCATCATTACAAACTTTTTAATGATTGAGTCGATGAGGACGTAGGCTGTTTAAAACAGTTCATTTAACGAGTTCTTTTCCGATGATGCCTCCAACATGTCTCCTTTGTCTATTATCGCCTTTCAACAGATTATCTGCCAGGAGATGCGTTTTTGCATTCCCCGTAAGTCAAAAGTCTGCGTTAAGGGATGTAAATCGTGATTTTGCCATGTGGAGAAAAATGCTTATCTTTGCACCAAAATGGCAAGCGACTGTACTGACATAGATGTTGTTTTGCGCCAGATAAACCAGCGTCTGCGCAAACTTGAGAAGTCCGACTCCGAGAAGACTGAGGAGATCGGACGCCTCAACCGTGTCATTAACCAGAAGGACGTGGAGATACATAATCTAAAGACAGAACTTGCTTCCACAAAGGCAGAACTTGCCGTTGCTAAAGAGCGCATCAAGGAACTCGAGGGAGCTGATGACGATACATCAAGTACACCAGGAAAGCCCGAGAAAACAGCAGTAACAGCAGTATCCCTCCATCCCAAAAGTATCGCTTCCCGTGAGCTGCGCAGGACAAAGTCTCTCGCAAAAGCGGAAAGCCGAGCGGTGGACAGCCTGGCCACAAGGGGCACACACTGCAGACTATAGCAGAACCAGACGTAATTGTAAAGCACGACCCCGTCTATTGTAAATGCTGTGGTCGGCTCTTGATTGATATACCATGCCAGAAGATCCGTAAGACACAAATTGTTGATATCAAGGTGGTCGTAGAGACCTGCGAGGAACAGTATTACGAGAAGGTCTGTGAATGCGGTTGCGTAAACAACTGCGAAGCTCCCAACTGTCGTATCAAGTATGGTGACAACCTCCGTGCACTGGTGACATACCTTAATGTAGTGCAGTGTATTCCGTTCAAAGGATTGCAGAACTTATATCCGACCTGTCCGGCCAGAATATAAGTGAGGGTACAGTGCAGAACATACTCAAAGAGAATAGCGGCAAGGCAGACTGTGCATATGAGGAAATACGCAAGAGGCTGGAAACAGCGTCTGTCGTAGGAGCCGATGAAACTGGTGCTACGGTAGGAAAGCATCTGCATTGGAACTGGATATTCCAGAACGACCTGCTTACATACGTGTTCCAGTCAGAATCGCGAGGTCAGAAGGCCATAGATTCCAAGTTTCCAAAGGGACTTCCCTATTCGACACTTGTGACTGACAGACATCAGAGCTACTTCAAGATGAATGTTAAGGACCATCAGGTCTGCCTGGCTCATCTTCTTAGGAATGCAAAGTATCTGAACGAACTGGATCCAAACCAGAACTGGTCACGGAGATTCATCCATCTGATAGAACACTCTATAAATCTCAGAAGAGAGGACAACATTACCTCTAGAAAGATAAAGGTACTGAAGACAAAGATGAAGAACCTCTTGGGTGAAAGCCTCACGCATTTAGATAACGAGTTTGAGAAATTCAAGAGGGGTATCCTTAAAGTCAAAGACTACCTATTTACCTTTCTCTCCAATCCAAGTGTTTACGAGAACAATGCCAGTGAGCGGGGAGTTAGGAAAATCAAGATAAAGCAGAAAGTCAGCGGTTGCTTCCGAACAGACAGCGGTGCCGATGATTTTGCCAAGTTGCACTCCATTGCTGAAACTGCTATGAAGAACGGAAATTCTAAATTCAATGCAATTCTTGCTGTAGTACAACAGTAAGACGATTACTCATGCCCATAGGGGTGCTGAGTAGTTCTTATCACTTTAGGTACGTTAAGCCATAAAATGAATGCTTTTTTATTATCTTTTAAGAAAAAACATTTGAATTTATGCCCAAGCAGTAACTGTTGCCAGCATCCATCAATGAGCCAGTAAGTCTACCAACTTGTCCTTTGCCGTTTCTTGATCCTGCGAAACACATCACAAAGATAGCAACTATTTAGCATTAGAACTTTTCATTTTGTCATAGTATATCTGTTTTACTTTCCAAATTCCTTAATTTTCTGCTCCTCTTTCAAAGAGCAAACAAGCAGTTGTCCATTCTTCTCGGCTACGATATAGCCATCCAAGCCTTGAACTACTACCTTGCTTTCATCGGCTGCATGAACCACGCAGTTCCTGCATTCATACAAGCGGATGTCCTTGCCAACATTGCAGCCTCCATCCTGTGGAAGCAAGGTTCGGAGACTGCCCCAGCTGCCTAAGTCGCTCCATCCGAACTCGGCTGGCAGGGTATAGATTTCCTTCGACTTCTCCATCACGGCATAGTCAATGCTTATCTTCTCGCAGGTTGGGAAGAGTTTGCCGACCACCTCTTTCTCCTGTTCGGTATAGAAAGAAGGTGCCATCTCGTCCATGATGCTGGCAAGCTGAGGCTGGAAGGTGCGGATTGCCTTGCTGATGGTATCGATGTTCCATACGAAGATTCCGGCATTCCAATAGTAATTGCCAGCGGCAAGGTATTGCTCGGCAGTCTCCAGGTTTGGCTTTTCCAAAAGCCTCAACCTTGTAGATCTCATCTACGGCAGTCGGCTCTGCTGCAGCGATATAGCCATAGCCTGTTTCCGGGCGGCTTGCGATACCGATCGTAACGATGGCGTTCTTATCGGATGTATAGCTCAATGCCTTGCTGAGCACTCGCTGATACTCCGAGGTATTAATGACGAGGGCATCGGATGGTGTCACCAAGATATGGATTCTCAACCAAATACTTTCGATGTAATCGTCCTGGATTGGAGAAATCCTATTGTTGAGTTTCTCCACTTTCTCTGGGATTACATTTACTGCTGTTACATGATGGTGCTGAGATAACAGGGTTACTATACTCAGACCTACGTAGCCGGTACCGGCTACTGTTATATCTTTGAAATTTTTCATCATTATAGTGTTATTTTTTCGAAAACCTACCCGTCCTTCTTTACCATTAAAGAAGGCTCTCATCTTGCTCTTCTTCCCTCAGGGAAGAAGAGGGAAACCGCCCTACTCGGTGCTCGGAACCGCTGCGCTTCTAAGGTTGGCGGACCATCAAAGGTCTTCGCCATATTGTGCGGGATGGGACCGCCTGAAAAGTAATGGAGTCCTAACATTTGCTACAAAATTATGACTGATTGACATGCATTGCCTTATCTGTCAGCAAAGCCATATAGTTTTCCAAAGTAAACCGCCTATAGAACTTGACAAATCCCATATACAATAAATTAGCAACGATGAGTATGACAACCAAAATGATTATACATTTCCAATTAATCACACATTTTTCAATTCCCAACGCCCTTACAATATGATACGAATATTGTATTTGATTATCTAGCAGATAATCAAATAATAAGCAAGCTATCAATGCCATAGCTCTCAAGAAACCATACATTGCAACATAATTATCAACCTTACGCTGACAAGACTCTATGTTCAAATAAACATAATGCATCACTATTCTATGATAATCAGCATTGGAATTCACATCAGGTTGCTGCAAAGACAAGATTTCTGACAGTTTATTTAATTTTGCAATATATACTATTACGCACATATTCATCAAGGGGACGAACAATAAAAGTTATTAACGAGAATTTAATGCCAAAAACAAACATTACTAATGTTACTGGTAATAATACTAACATAACAAATATTCTCCAAACGATACTTCCAAAAGTATGTTCTGAAAAGTACCTTGAAAATACATTACAGTAATTAATGGAATCTTCATGCAATAAATAATGAGAAGGATAACCAAATAGATGATTTGTAAAATACTCAACTGTAGAAGATGACAAATATGCAACTATATGCCCGACAACATATGAAGCCACAATTACGAATACCGTAGACTCCCACCAATCATATTCCTTTCCTTTTTTAAGCAGATCTTGATATTTAGAAAAATCAAAATACTCCTGTAAGGGGACAGATGTTACATGACAAACAAAAAATACTGTTACCAAAAATATCAGACCGGGAAACAAATACCCAAGGAAATCATAAATTGAAAATGGATTCTTATTCATATTTAAATCTGATTATCGCGAGAAAGGTCTTGTTGTACAGAAGCAAATTGTATTTGCTCCTTCAAATCATTAATTAGCAATTCATAATTTTGTAGAATATCCAAATCTTCATGACATTTCTTCATGAATTTTGATAAACTAAAAGAATAGTACCTTTTGCCCGTTTTACTCATAAACTCATTAATCATCTCTTGTCGAGGAACAACTTCTTCGTCCTTGACAACATAATACCAATCAATCTTAATCTTTCCTGAGACCAGTATTATGTCTTTATGCTTGGTTCCTGCATATGCCAAGATTTGTTTCCAAATTATCAAATCATGATATTTTATCCGACTATCGCTTATCTCACAAGGCATATATCCTGGTGGTACAAGTTTTGAAAAACGCTGATCTCCTTCTTTATATATATTTTCTAATTCTGCTTCTGTATATGAGATACCAATCTTATCATGAAAAAGCATTCCCAAATCAGCCTTAACAGTACTAGTCTTTAATTGATTTATCAAAACTTCCTTTTGACTAGAACAAAATTCATTCAATTCTAAGACTAGAGCTTCTAGCCTTGTCTTTTTATCAGTAGGAAGAAAAGGATAACTTTTCGAATTAGATATTATATCCTTACAGGATTTCAAATATGAAAGCGCGCTATTAACATTGTTAATCTGGTTCATAATTTCAGTATTCATCTGCTTATGATAGAGCCACGCCACATCATAAGGTATCCATAAACGCTTTGATATCTTATCATCTTTCAAAACTTTCAGAACCGTCTTTGCTTGATTTTCCTCTATTCTAAACAGGTCAAGTAAAGCATTCACATCGAAAACGATTATTGCATCGGAAAGAAATGCTTTCATTTGATCATTTGACAAAGGATAATAGCCAGGAAAACTATCTTTCATATCTATTCACTTTTTAAGATTTTCTATAACCCACGCGTTATCTGCCAACAAACGAGTCCATGCCGCTGATCTTCCACACAGAATAACTATAAGCCGATCGTTAGAATCAATATAGTTTCTCAGAAAGTCTCTAATCTCAACAGCTGTCTTACTAGTAACAACAGCCCATGTTGATTCAGTTAACTTTCCCCAGTTTGGAAAAGATCTCAATGCCTGATATAGCGTTTCATAATCACGACCTGGTTGACACAGGTCATAGGATATTATATAGCAATGTTGTTCCATTTCTTTATATTTATCATCAGAAATGTATGCTTGACGATAAAAATCCAATGAGTTATGAATAAACTCATCAGTTCTTGCTTCGTTAAACACATACATCACAATTTTACTTGCAGAGTATGTTGTTGAATCATTCTGTAAAGAAAGAGAGAATATCAAACATGATTACTTTTCCTTATTGAAATATAATTTGTAAAAATTTTGACCTCTGTCATCATCATAACCTCTTGCTATGAAAGTTCCTGTTTTCATCAAATATAGCTCTACTGTATCGTCTAGCTTTATTTTACGAATCTTTTTGCTAACATTTAATGCTTTTTATCTATAGCAATTTTTTCTGTAAACTTGATACCTTCACGCTCCTCGTATATCTTTCGATATTCCTCAAACATATCCAAAATTTCTTGGCTCTGAAATACTTCAGATTCCAAATTCGTTATATTTACTGTATCTGATTTAGAAACGACATCTGCATACTTGTTTACAATGTCTATTTGTTCCGACTTTGAGACCTTTGAATTCTTGGTCAGTTTATCCTTTACAAATCCCTCCATTAAATTCATCAATGTCTTAGACTGACTATATGGAGTCGTTCTGGTTTCCATACCTAAGAAATCCTGACGCCAAAATTTGGAGTCTTTGCTTTTGTCTATGATAAGTCCAATAGGCATATTGTCTGTAAACACAACCATGCAAGCTTTATCAATCTTTTGCGGGGTATAGCCAGTTTTTACAGATATATTGAGATTTCCTTGTGAGTCAATGTATGTTTCTATAAATTCTTTTAGTTTCTATCTTGAAAACACCAACGGCATCACAATATGTATCACCAACTATTATATCAGCAACTTTTATAATAAATATATCGCCATCTTTTATCGTTGGTGCAGTTGAAACACTGTCCAAATGTTTAAATAACGATATTGAACTTTCAACAAAATCGACACCATGATAAATGTCAACAACGGTATTGTAAACAACATTGTATTTTAAATCTATAGTATGAACAAAAGTATACTCATTCTTCTCTTTGGAAAATGGTTTTATAAAGAAATCCTTCAGAGAATCTTGCTCTAATTTACTCATATTCATTTCTTGATGATTAACTACACTTTTGTTTATCAAAACTGAAATGGTGACAAATCATTTTGTCTATATATGCTTCCTTGAAATCCATTTTTATATTTTTTTCTTTAAAATCAATACTTGTAGTAAACTTGTTATCATATATACTGTATAGAAAAACACATTTGCAATTAACAGTATAACTACTAGCCTATAAACAAAAAGCAATACGATATGTCCACCCAACAATAAAGACTCACAGTCTACATCTTTTATTTTGTGAACAAATCCGTACTCAGAAATATCCAGAGAAAAGAAATCTTTCCAAAAGATATTCGGAATGAGCAATAGCAACGTTATCGTTGCAAAAAGAATATTAAATCCTATTGAATAAAAAAAGCGTATCACATAATTGTGTTCCTGCTTCAATCTTATAATATCTACTGAGGAAGGTCTTTTATTCACAGGTATTCTATTTTTAGCATCTTTTGTAGGGAGCTTCGTCAAATTTAACTTATCATAAATGAGAGTTAAAGCTGTAACAAAAAATCCTATAAAGATAGCAAATATATCCTTTATATAATCTATGAAGTTGTCACTTATTCCTTGAGGCAGACTTAATACTACCATTAGTGACAACCCTAAAAACAGCCAATAGAACCCCCAAATTGACCTCGTAGAAAATTTTTGGTTATTGACATCTCTTGTAATGACATGATGACCATTTTTTAGAAATATCATCATTGCTTTAAGCCATTCCTTCAACATACAAATCAGGCCTCAACTCTTTTATAATAACAGATTCAAACAAACCTTTGCAATAAGTATCTAAAGCTACAAGATTAACTGTACCATCTTCATTGATTGCAACCTTACCATCAAGATATACAACAGGAGTAAGTTCTGAATCTCTCAGATTCCAATCAAAAGTCCTCCGTGATTTGGTGTTTATTTTTCTGTTTTGACAGTACATTTATCGAATTCCTCTAATTGCTTTTGTAATTTTCAGCCCCGAAGAAACGCTGTTTGATGTAATTTCTTATGCTTTCCATTACATCCAAGCCTTTATCTCCTTCACCTTTTGGAGTTATGTTTATTTTGACTTCATAATCGCCCATTACATTTTAATAGGATCATCATCCTCGATTTGATTGTCTACGTATGTTGTCTGAAAAGACATACACTACTGCGCCTTGTCTATATTCATCTTGAAAGCTCTTTGGAGCAAAATTCTCATTGTCGGCAATCACCTATACTGAACAACTTGGCAATATAATTTCTTGCAAAATTTGAAATTGATTCTTCCGCGCTATCAGTATGTATCATCATAAAGCCTTCATTATGGTCAACAGGAAGGTACAAGAAAATATAGTAATACTGCAATACTGGCTGATCTGCCGTCAAGTTATTGGTCTCGTCTTTCTTGCTTAATTTTGTCACGATTCGGTTTTTTCCGTATGTACCTCCATTAACAACCCCTGCAATGATATTTTTTGCAAGATCAGGCTTCGGACGTTCATCCCAATGTTTATTGATAATGCGCCTTCCTTTGTTACTAATCAAGGTCATGACTTTCTTTATAGAATCGTTTTTGGCAAAATCATTTTTCAACTCATTCATAAAATATTCAAACAACTTGCCAAATTTTTTGAATCAGAATCTCTGTTCGTACATTTGCCAGATTCCAACATGAATTCTCTAAAAGTCTTGTTTGCACCAGACTTATGTTTCAACTTGAAACGGAAAAAATCTAATTTCGGATTTGCCATAATACAATATATTAATTGTAAATCACCGTTAGAACGTAACTACTAATTTTCAGTAGTTAGCACATCCAACATTTTTCAAAAAAACATATTATTAATTGGTATTGCCAAAGCTACCTATTAGGCAGCCTTGACATTCACCTTTTTGTTCGAGTTATAATTACATGGGATTAGGGACATGATTCTTGCTCCCTCCATCAGTCGAGGTATATCTTCTATATAATCGCCAAAATTAATGTCATTCAACTTGCAGCTCTCAAAAAGTGAGAACACAAAAGCTATGTTTTCCGCACCTAAATGGCTACTCTATGCATCCTGTTTCGCCTACCCATAGCCAAGTGGCGGAACATTCCGACTACATCCATGATTTCAGCCTGACGCAGATTCATTCGAGAAATTTCCTCTCGAATCGCCTTTTCATCAGATGAACCTTGCTGCAATATTGAAGCTCTGCAACACGAGATTGCATACGCTTCAGTTCTGCATGCATGGATGGTATCAAACTCTTAATATCAGTATTCATAATATGAAAGATATAATATACCATACCGCCATACGGGCTAACTAT
>SCPO01000039.1_pt1:0-115000 | contig 292432 bp, 297 predicted proteins | sample 6106821 | NCBI WGS metagenome assembly SCPO01 (sample SAMN10720448, study PRJNA508395) | human gut metagenome | isolation source: Participant 2 stool, 0 month | host: Homo sapiens | collected 2017
TCCACCATATCTGATTCTGATGATATAATGTCTGCATGCTGATCTAATACCCCAAAATTGTCACCTCAAAAATATCATGATTTCTAGTTTTTAAAGCTATGGATCGGTGCTGGAATTCTTCCTCCACGATTCACAAATGCATCGCATGAAAATTCATTCACTGGCATAATTGGTGCATATCCAATCCACCAAATTCTACCTGATCTCCAACATCTTTTCCGATTGCTGGGATCACACGGACAGCAGTTGTCTTCTGATTGATCATACCAAGTGCCATCTCATCTGCGATCAGTCCTGCGATCGTTGTTGCTTTTGTTTTTCCTGGAATTGCGATCATATCAAGTCCTACAGAACATACATGTCATTGCTTCTAATTTCTCAATTGTCAGAGCTCCAGCATTCACTGCATCGATCATTCTCTGATCTTCGCTGACTGGAATAAACGCTCCACTTAATCCACCAACGTAAGAGGAAGCCATAACTCCACCCTTCTTCACTTGGTCATTTAACATCGCTAAGGCTGCTGTTGTTCCTGGTGCTCCTGCATACTCTAATCCAATCTCTTCTAAGATTTCTCCAACGCTGTCACCGACTGCAGGTGTTGGTGCAAGAGAAAGATCAATGATTCCAAATGGAATTCCAAGTCTCTTAGATGCTTTTCGCTACTAACTGTCCGACACGAGTTACTTTAAATGCTGTTTTCTTGATCGTCTCGCAAAGAACTTCCAAAGTTCTCCTCTAACATTTTCAATCGCACGTTTTACAACACCTTTATCCACTAACACCTACATTGATGATCGCATCTGCTTCTGTAACTCCATGAAAGCTCCTGCCATAAATGGGTTATCATCTGGTGCATTACAAAATACTACGAACTTCGCACATCCAAGACACTGGTTGTCTTTGTAAGTTCTGCTGTCTTTGATGATCTCACCGATCAATTTCACTGCATCCATGTTGATTCCTGTCTTTGTAGAACCTACATTAACAGAGGAACATACAAAGTCTGTCTCTGCTAATGCTTTGGAATAGAACGGATCAATAATTCATCTTTTGTCATTCCTTTGCTTACTAATGCAGAATATCCACCTAAGAAGTTGACTCCAACTTTCTTTGCTGCTGCATCTAATACTTTCGCAAGTTCTACGAAATCATCTGGTGTCTTACATACATTCCCACCTACTAAAGCAATCGGTGTGATAGAAATACGCTTATTTACGATAGGGATACCAAATTCATTCTCGATATCTTCACAAGATCTTTTGCAACTGTTGTGATCTTATTATAAATATTCTCCTTGACCTCTTTCTAGTGTTGCACCAACACAATCTAATAAACTGATACCGATCGTGATCGTACGAACATCTAAATTCATCTCATGGATCATTTTATTCGTTTCAAATACTTCATTCAGATTAATCATGATGCCACCCCACTAAATTCTGTGCATAATATCAAAGATTCTTTCGTTCTAGCTCACTAATACGCATAGATGTTTCATCTAATTCGCGAGCTGTTTTAACTCACGACGCAATGACCTGCAAACGTTCTTCATCGTTGCTTTTCCGTATACTGAGCTTCCCACAACTTGAGCTGTTCTTGCTCTTTTGTTGATGCGGATTGCAAGGTATGACGGCCACTTCCAATTTAGACAATTCGGTTTGAAGCTCAATCTCTTCATACTTAAAGGCAATATTATCATTTTCGAAACGCGTTAATAAACGATCAGAGGTCTTATAATTGTGAAAGCCTAATGCCCCATCATAGTCGCGCTTTGTACGACTTAAGGTCATATATTTTTTAGTCTTTTCTGCTTTTTCGGACAAAGGCCCAAGTTGCTCTTCGATGGTAGCCATTACGTCGCGTACGCGTTCCATATTTCGGTCTGTACTAGCAATACGACGCAACGCATCTTCTTTGTTGATCTTGAATCGTGAAATACCAGCTACGTCTTCAAAGATAAGGCGACGTTCTTCAGGCTTTGAATTCAAAATAGCATCAATGCGGTTCTGACCGATGATTGCCATAGAGTCTCTACCTAGACCTGTATCAGCTAATAAAAGGTGAATATCCTTAAACGACAAGAGCGTTTATTGATAAGGAACTCACTTTCACCAGTACGATAAATACGACGTGTAATAGCAACCTCAGCCATATCTACATCTAATTGATGGTCACTATTGTCAAATACAAGTGTAACCTCAGCAGCACTCATAGGCTTACGCTTTTCCGTACCAGAGAAGATAATATCCTCTGCTTTTTGACCACGTAAGTTACGGACATTGGATTCCCCTAAAACCCTTTAAATACAATCCGTAATTTTACTTTTACCACTTCCTTTAGCCCAATACCGGCAGTCATTCCTGGTGAGAATTTTACAACCGTTTTATCTGCAAACGATTTAAAGCCCTTTAATTCTAACCGAAGTAATTGCATGACTGCCTCCTTTCTACTAACAACCCCAAATAATCATATCTTTTATTATAACATATATTGTAGGCCATCAATACAGCAACGAACAGTATTTCTCGTACTATCTTCATACCAATCTATGCTAAATTGAGGATACGTTTCTTGGAAATATAAAATATTACGATTTTTGAGACCTCGCACCTTTGATGTACTGCTTCTAGGATAAGAAATTACAATCCTATGTTTCATCAAAATATTACCACTATCAGAATAAAATCTACATTTTACCTTATGGATATGGTAACAATCAAAATGAGAAAAATTGTAATCATTTTGCTTTCCTAATACATTTTCTGAAGAAAGATGTTCATCAATACATCTTTCAATACGTTGTTTATACTGTTCATTTACGACAAGCTCACCCATAGCGGGCTCATAAGGACCTGCCACCAAACTATTTCCAGAGTCTAGCTCTTCCGTGCTTTGTAATCCTGTACGTATAACTTCAATGTTATGCCGTTCAAACCATTCCTTTAAGAATGCACAATATTTAATAGCTTGCTCAGTGCTTAATGGCTCATATTCACCAGATCTATATTGATCTGCTAATTCCGTATTTTCTATAACAAGAACAGGATAGATTCGTACAAAATCTGGTTCTAGTTTAACTACAGCAATAGCGGTTTCTAAAATGGTTTCCCAAGTTTCACCTTTTAGTCCTGGTAAAAGCTGAATACCTACAGTCATGCCGCGTTGCTTTAATCGTGCCACAGCATCTACTACCTCTTCTGCGGTGTGACCGCGCTTAGCGTCGACTAAAATACTATCATTCATGGACTGTACACCAAGTTCTACTGTTTTTACGCCATAGGATTGTAACAATGAGATAGCCTCATCCCCAACAGCATCAGGCCGTGTAGAGCAACGTATACCATCGATTATGTTCTGTTGTAACATCTCATAAGCTGGCGCTAATAAGGTATGTTGCAAATCGCGATGAATGGCTGTAAAAGAGCCTCCATAAAAGGCAACCTCCCAAAACTTATCGTTCCGTTTTACTCCCTACATACTCTGTAATCGTTTTCTTTTATATAATTCGGTGTTAGTTGACTAATACCAGATTGGCCTGTTATACGGGACTGATTACAAAAGGTACACACATAGGGACAACCTATATGAGGTATAAAAAAAGGAATCATACCAAATGGTTTCATAGTCACTCTCCTTTCTTATATAAAATAAACTCATCCAAAACCTTTTATATTAATATATTAATATAAATGTATTTAATCCTTATGATATGTAATTAATATATTAAGATATAAGGATTTCGATACAACGATTATAAGATAAATATATTTACTATTCTATATACTATTATACAGAAAAAAGCGCCATTAGGCGCTTTTCTATTTGTCAGCCATCAACTTTTCTAAAGTTAATTGAGCCGCATGTTGTTCTGCAATTTTTTTACTTTTACCAGAGCCGGCCTCGTAAATAACACCATTGATTTCGACCACCATATGGAAGGTCTTAGCATGGTCGGGACCACTTTCACTGAGCAAACGATAGACGATATGTTTATCACCATCCTCGTTGTACATATTCTTGTAACAAGGTTTTATAATCCTTGCCCCGTTTACCTTCTAAAGCTTGCTTGATATAAGTAATGAGATGTTTTAAAACGAAGTTCATCGCCGTTTGGTAATCTGTAGAAATATAGATAGCACCAATGAGAGACTCAAAGGTATCCGCTAAAATAGAGTTACGATCATTACCACCGGAAGCGCGTTCACCATGACCAAGCAATAAATATTGCCCCAATTGTAAAGAACGACTTACGGATGCTAGGGAATCCTCACATACTGTAGCAGCCTTAATCTTCGTCAAATTACCTTCAGCCATGTCTGGATAATTCTTAAATAAGTACTCACCAATGATGAGATCCAGTACAGCATCGCCTAAAAACTCTAATCGTTGATTGTGATGGATATGCTTTGATTTATGTTCATTCGCATAAGATGTATGTGTAAAAGCACAATCTATAATGGATATATCTGACACAGGTATGTCTAAACGAGCAACAAGCTCATGAAGAGATTCTTCACGAGCTTGTGTCATCTTACTCTTATGCGCTTCAACAGCTACCATTAGCCTTCATAACGGCGAATGCAAAGTGTACCGTTATGACCACCAAAACCGAAAGAGTTGAAAGAGCACATTTAACTTGAAGGTCACGTGCGCCTTCACGAACATAGTCTAGATCCAAACCTTCATCAGGATTGTCACAGTTAATTGTAGGGTGAACTTTACCAGTTTCGATAGCCATCGCCATAACGATAGTTTCGATAGCACCAGCAGCACCTAACAAGTGACCTGTCATGGATTTTGTAGAGTTAACAGCGATATTTTTAGCATGATCGCCGAACAATTCTTTAATAGCCAATGTTTCATTTTTGGTCATTAAGGCCAGTAGATGTACCATGAGCATTGATGTAGTTAACGTCAGTAGGATCGATACCTGCATCTTTAATTGCTAATTCCATACATTTACGAGCTTGTACACCACCTGGAGCTGGTGCAGTGATATGGTAAGCATCACCATTAGTACCATAGCCCACAACTTCAGCATAGATATGCGCACCGCGTGCTTTAGCATGTTCTAATTCTTCAAGTACTACGATACCTGCGCCTTCACCCATTACGAAACCATCGCGATCGCGGTCAAATGGACGGGATGCTTTTGTTGGTTCGTCATTGCGTGTAGACATAGCTTTCATAGCTGCGAAACCAGCTACAGCAGCTGGGGATACAGCAGCTTCAGTACCACCAGCGAACATTACATCAGCATCACCACGTTGAATGATACGGAATGCGTCGCCAATAGCATTTGTACCAGAAGTACAAGCTGTTACGTCTGTAATAACAGGACCTTTAAGACCAAGGCGAATGGATACGCGAGCAGATGTCATGTTTGCAATCATCATAGGTACTGCAAACGGACTTACACGGCCAGGACCTTTATCGAATAATGTTTCATATACTTCATGGATAGAGTCAATACCGCCGATACCAGTACCAACTACAGTACCACAACGGTCTAAATCTGCTTTATCTAAATCAAGATCAGCATCTTCACAGGCAAGAACAGCCGCACCGATAGCAAATTCTACAGATCGGTCCATACGACGAGCTTCTTTTTTGTCTACGCCATAGTTTGTAATATCAAAATCTTTTACTTCGCCTGCAATGCGTGTTGCATATTCAGATGCATCAAAGCGTGTAATCGGCCCAATACCAGATTGACCTGCCAATAACGCATTGTAGAAGTTCTCTTTACCGATACCTACAGGAGTCACTGCTCCTAAGCCAGTAATTACTACACGTTTTCCAATTATTCCACCTCTTATAGCTATACAGCCCTTTTAAATTAATCTATCTCTGCTACTTGCTGTTTTAATTGTGCAAAGATATCTTTAACTGGCATAATCTTATCGACTTTTCTCATATTATTGCCAGAGAACACCAAACCAGTTTCCACATCACCTTGTTGTGCACGAGAAAGAGCACGGATGATACAGAATTTATGGGAACAATGTTTCAAACAGTTATCACACACCGTTGGAGGTGCTACAGTACCGTCTAATACAGATTCAGCAAATTTATTTTTAATAGCTTGACCAGGCAAACCTACAGGACTTTGAATTAATACAATATCCTCAGGATTAGTAGCCCGTACATACATTTTTTTCAATTCGTCAGATGCATTACATTCATCAGAAGCAGCAAAACGGCTACCCATTTGAACACCACTAGCACCTAATTTCAACATTTCTACGATGTCACGACCATCAAGAACACCACCAGCACCAATAACTGGAATGTTTTTAACGGCTGCTACAACTTCTGGAACTATGTCTCGAGCGGAACGATCCGTACCCAAGTGACCACCAGCTTCGCAACCTTCTACGATTACTGCTGCTGCTAAACCTTCAGAAATGCGAGCTAATTTTGCGGACGAAACAATTGGTACGATTGGCGTACCAGACTCTTTGCCCATTGCGAACATATCTCTTGAAAAACCAGCACCTGCTACTACAAGATCAATGCCCTCTTCGATGGCAGTTTTACTAGACCAGCAAATTGAGTTGCCGCTACCATCGCATTTATACCAATAATACCCGTAGGTGATAATTTTCTAGCTAATTGTATTTCGTATCGTAATTCATCAAAAGGCAAACCAGATGCCGCAATAAGGCCGATACCACCTTCATTTGCAACGGCTGCTGCCAAGCGAGCTGTAGACAATCTAATCGCCATACCACCTTGAATGATAGGTACTTTGGCCACTAGATTCCCAATGCGAAGTTCAGGGAGCTTCACTATCAAATCCTACTGTATATAAAACCGGTGGGGAGGCCACCCGGCCTCCCGTTCGGCTGAATTGTCAGCTTTACAGCTTATTTAGCAGAATCAATATATTCTACTGTATCCTTAACGGTTTTAATTTTTTCTGCAACGTCGTCAGGGATTTCAACATTGAATTCTTCTTCGAATGCCATGATTAATTCAACGATATCTAAGGAGTCAGCGCCTAAGTCGTCGATGAATGTAGAATCAATGGTAACTTCAGCTTCATCAACGCCTAATTGTTCCACAACGATTGCTTTTACTTTATCGAAAGTGTTCATTGGTGGTTCACCTCCTTTCAAAGTGTATTTGTATATAGTCTAATTTTACAACTACATTACCATGCCGCCATCTACATTGATAACTTGACCAGTAATATAATTCGCAAAATCACTAGCAAGGAATGTTACTACAGTTGCCACTTCTTCAGCATCAGCCATGCGGCCCAATGGAATTTCAGTAACCATAGCTTCTTTAACTTTTCTGGTAATACATCAGTCATATCTGTGTTGATAAAGCCTGGTGCAATCGCATTAACTGTGATACCACGGCTAGCCAATTCTTTAGCACAGGACTTAGTGAAACCAATTACGCCAGCTTTAGAAGCAGCGTAGTTAGTTTGACCAGCATTACCCATAACACCTACAACAGATGTCATGTTGATAATATGACCAGAACGTTGTTTCATCATGATTTTAGATACTGCTTTAGTTACCAAGTATACACCTTTAAGGTTGATATCGATAACAGCATCAAAATCTTCATCTTTCATACGCATTAACAAACCGTCGCGCGTAATACCCGCATTATTTACGAGAATGTCAATGTGACCAAACTCTTTATGAGCTTCTTCAACCATAGCAGCAACTTCATCAGCATTTGCTACATTGGCTTTAATTTTAATGGCTTTACGGCCTAATGCTTGTACAGCTTCTACAGTTTCTTGAGCTGCACCTTCGCTACCGCTATAGTTAACTACAACATCAGCACCAGATTGTGCCAAATGAATAGCTACAGCGCGACCAATACCACGGGATGCACCAGTTACAATGGCTACTTTACCCTCTAAATGCATTTTATCGAACCCCTTTCAAAAATTCAAGCGTTTTCTCTAAGGATGCAATGTCTTCAACATTAGCTAATTCCATATCTTTATTGATCTTCTTAGTAAAGCCTGTAAGCACTTTGCCAGGGCCTACCTCAACGAAGCAAGTTACACCAAAGTTTACCATTTCAGCTACACAGTCTTCCCATAATACAGGGTTAGCTGCTTGAGTAACTAAGGATTCTTTAATGTCATTTGCATTAGTTAAGATTTTACCTGTTACGTTTGCTACTACAGGAATTTGAGCATCGTTTACTTGGATTTTATCCAACTCTTCTTTTAAACGAAGAGCAGCTGGTTCCATCAAACGGCTGTGGAATGGAGCACTTACAGGAAGCATAACTGCACGTTTTGCACCGGCTTCTTTCATTTTTTCAGCTGCTGCTTCCACCGCTGCAGTTTCACCGGCAATAACGATTTGACCTGGGCAGTTAAAGTTAACTGCTTGTACAGAGCCAACAGATGCACTTACTTCTTCACAAATTTCTACAACTTGCTCACGAGGTAATGCCAAGATTGCAGCCATAGCGCCTTTACCCAATGGCACTGCTTCTTGCATGTATTGACCACGTTTATGAACTACATATACAGCATCTTTAAAGTTTAATACGCCAGCTGCTACTAGAGCACTATATTCGCCAAGGCTATGACCACCTACGATATCAGGTGTGAAGCCTTGCTCTTTAAGAACTTCATAACAAGCTACGGATGCAGTCAAAATAGCAGGTTGTGTATTAGCTGTTTTAACAAGCTCTGTATCAGGACCTTCGAAACATAACTTAGTAATAGAGTAACCAAGAGCTTCGTCAGCTTCTTCAAAACGTTGTTTCACAATAGGATACGCATTGTACAAATCTTGTAACATGCCTACTTTTTGGGAACCTTGACCAGGAAAAACAAATGCCGTTTTCATTAGGGCCTCCTTATTTATTCAGACCTTGAAGATTCTTAATTACAGTTTCAGTTTCAGTCATAATATCTTTAATGATAGTTGCACATGGTTTAATATCTGTTAACATACCAGAAATTTGACCAATCATTACAGAACCTTCTTTTACATCACCGTCAATAGCAGCTTTACGAAGTGTACCAGCACCTAATGCTTCTAGTTCTTCTTTAGAACCACCACTGAATTCAAGGTTTTTATATTTATGAGCTAAAGAATTATCGATAATACGTACAGGGTGACCTGTGTTAAACCAGTCATAACTGTAGCGCGATCTTTTGCTTTCAATACAGCATTTTTATAATTTTCATGAGCAATACACTCTTCAGATAATACGAAGCGCGTACCCATTTGTACTGCTTGAGCACCTAATGCAAATGCCGCAGCCATACCACGACCATCAGCAATACCACCAGCAGCAATTACTGGTACATCTACAGCATCAACTACTTGTGGGATTAATGCCATAGTTGTAATGTCACCTACGTGACCACCAGACTCTGTACCTTCTGCAATAATCGCATCGATACCACCACGCAATAAGCGTTTTGCCAATAATACGGATGCTACAACAGGAATAACTTTAGTGCCAATTTCTTTCAAAGCTGGAATATATACGCCAGGATTACCTGCACCTGTAGTGATAACAGGAACGCGTTCTTCCACAACTACTTCCATAACTTCTTTTACGAATGGAGACATGAGCATAATGTTACAGCCGAAAGGCTTATTAGTACGCTCTTTTAATTTATGGATTTCGTTACGGAAAATATCAGGAGGCATGTGACCAGCACCAATGAGGCCAAGGCCACCTGCTTCAGATACGGCTGCTGCTAATTCTGCAGTACCGAGCCAAGCCATACCACCTTGTAAGATTGGATACTCAATCTGCAATAAATCACAAATGTCAGTCTTAATCATCTTGATGTGTCCTCCTTAATACCATTTCAAGACTAGGCTTGCCCATGTTAGGCCCGCACCAAATCCTGCAAACGCAATATTATCTCCACGTTTGAAATGTCCTTCACGATTTGCTTCATCAAGAGCAATCGCTACAGACGCGGCAGATGTATTACCATACTTATGTAAATTAACAAAAACTTTTTCCATCGGCAGATGTAAACGTTTTGCTGCCGAATCAATAATCCGAATATTTGCTTGATGAGGGATGAAGTAATCTAATTCATTGAGCTCCATACCAGCACGTTCTAGAGATTTTAAAACAGTACGTCCCATCGTTTTAACAGCAAATTTATATACTTCAGGGCCATCCATGTGAATGAATGTCAAGCCTTCTTCTACGCGTTGATCATTAGCAACTACAGCAGTACCACCTGCTGGAATACAAAGTGCTGGTCCACCAGTGCCGTCGGCGCCCATATCAATACCTTTAATACCGTAACCTTCAGGTACTTCAGATACTACTGCAGCACCTGCACCATCACCGAAGAGGATACATGTGCCACGATCATTCCAGTTTACTCGACGGGAAAGAATTTCTGCCCCTACAACGAGTACCTTCTTATAAATGCCAGAACTAATATAACTAGCTGCAGTAATCAGTCCATATACAAAGCCAGAACATGCCGCTTGTAAATCGTAAGCTGCTGCTTTTTTAGCTCCTAAGTTCGCTTGTAAAATACAAGCTGCAGAAGGAATAATCATATCTGGTGTTAAGGTAGCAAAGATAATCATATCGATGTCTTCTGCATTAACCTTAGCCATTTGCAATGCTTTCTTAGCTGCCTCTGTTGCCATATAGGATGTGTTCATACCTTCCGGTGCAATGCGTCGTTCTTCTATACCAGTACGTTCTCTAATCCATTGGTCGTTAGTATCAACCATTTTTTCAAGATCAAAGTTTGTTACTACATTGTCAGGAAGGAAGCTCCCAGTACCAATGATCCCTACAGGTTTATTCATCATAGTCATACTTTAAGGCTCCTTCAATTTCCATCGTATCACGAATGTGTTGAATAATTTTACGCTCTACTAGATCATCAGCAATTTCGATAGCACTCTTAATCTCTTTGGCCTTAGAACTGCCATGAGAAATCATAAATAAGCCATTAACACCTAAGAGTGGAGCACCACCATTTTCAGTGTGATCTAAGCGTTTTGCCATTTTTTTCAAAGCTGGCTTTACTAACATAGCACCAATCTTGGCAAAAATACTGCCCGCCATAATGCTATCCTTTACTAATTGTGTTAGGCCTATTACCAAGCCTTCCGCAAATTTCAATACCACATTACCTACAAAGCCATCACATACAACGACATCAACAGTCCCTTTTGGAATATCACGACCTTCAATATTGCCTTTAAAATTGATAATCTTCATACGCTCCAAAATTGGATACGTGGCTAGAACGACATCGTTCCCTTTTGTGGCTTCTTCGCCGATATTTAGTAATCCTACAGTAGGATTTTCTTTACCTAATAAAAGCTTAGCATATTCAGAACCCATCAATGCACCTTGTACAAGATGTTTTGGTTTACAGTTTGAATTTGCACCTGAATCTAGCATAACAGTAATACCACTAACTGTAGGCATTGGTGTTGCAATAACTGGGCGATCTACCCCTTTAATACGACCAAGACCAAACAAGGCTGCTGCAACAGCAGCACCCGTACTACCAGGCGCAATAACGGCATCACAATGATTATCGCGAACTAGCGCTGTAGCCACCACGATAGATGCATCTTTTTTCTTGCGCAATGCTTGACCTGGATGTTCATCCATGCCGATTACTTCACTAGCATGATGTACAGAAATGCGTGGATTCTTAGCTTCATTATTAGCTTCTAATATGTTAAAAATTTGCTGCTCATCGCCGACGAGCACCACATTAATATGTTCATTTGCTCGTACGGCTTCAATGGATCCTAGTACAGTCTCCAATGGAGCAAAGTCGCCACCCATGGCGTCTATTGCAATTTTCATAATTTACACCCTATTCTCTACGGATTCCATAATAAATTTTGCGCGAAATACTTCTTTTATTTTATCTCTTATGATGACCCAAATAAAGAACTTATTACCTCGGCGGCGAACAATTTCTGCTTTTGCCACCAAATTTGTACCAGCTCCTACTGGGTTCTTGTATTTTATATTTCCAACTTCCGCAGAACAAACAGTAGTCCCCATGACTACTTTTGCGAGGGAATTTGCTTGAGCATATAAATACTGCGGCTCTACATGTCCGAAACGATCTTCCATATCAGCCGTAGTGCGTAGCATAGATAATGCTTGTTGCCCTTCGGTGACATCGATTAGCTCCCCAACCACTTCATACGGTATATGTTCTACCGCTTCATGTGATTGACCTGTAGCCATGACGCGAATGCGTTCACGCAATTCAGGAATCCCCAATTCTAGTCGATCGAGACGAATTGTTGGCACACTTACACCAAAGTGCGTTGCCAATTCTTCATCAGTAAGAAATGGCGTAATATTCAGTTTTTCTTGTAACTGCTTTTGGCGCTCTTGCTTCTTTAACCGACTCATGGGACCACCTTTTATGACCTAGTATTAATATTACATCCTAAGTATATACAATAATTCCCCTATTGGCAAGGCTTTTCATACATATAGTAACAGATTTTGATGACATATACAAAATATAGTTATAATTTTATATTTAAGTATCTTTTAGTTTATATAAGTATAAAAAATGCCACTACCTTATAGATTAATCTTACTATAAAATAGTGACACTTACTACTAATTAAGTGGCATATAAAGTTATAAGTATATAACTAAAAACTATAACTATATAAAAATATAAAATAAAAAAGTGTAAAAAAAAGACACCTACCGAAGTAGGCGTCTTTTCATCCGCTCACATATTAAGCATTAGCTACTACTTGCTCACCTTTATAGTGACCACATGTAGGGCAAACACGATGAGGCATCTTAGGTTCGTGGCATTGTGGGCATGCTACATAACCAGGAGCTTCTAATTTCCAATTAGCACGACGGCGATCGCGACGGCATTTAGACAATCTACGTTTAGGTACTGCCATTATCTGCACCTCCTTAGTACAATCATTAGGACAATCTATCATCTTTCTCATCAAGCAAAGCACGTAACTCTGCAAATCGAGGATCCACCACAAAGGATTCACAAGAACAAGGTGAAACATTTAAATTTGCTCCGCAATGAACGCACAATCCTTTGCAATCATCCTGACATAACACTTGAGAGGGCTCATTGATGATTAATGTATCCCTAATTAGTTCGGTTAAGTCAATTTCCTCTCCATCGAAAGGAGTCACATCATCCGCAGCATCTCGACGTTCACTAAAGATTTCCTCGAAGGAATCCTTACGAATATGCTCTGTTGCAATTAAACAACGAGAACACTCGTAATCACCTTTAGACTCTATCGAACCTTGAACGATGTAATTTTGACCATCAAACCAAAACTCACCATTAATGGTTATATCATGACGGCTCCAAGGAAAAGCAGTTACGTCACCAAGCTCAGAGGTTGGTATCGTATAGCTATAAGGAAATTTCTTTCCTATATGTTCTTTTGCTTGCTCTACTTGCAGTTTCATAATCTTACCTCGACTCATAATATTATAAACATGACATGGTGCTTTGTCAAATAAAAAAGACTATCTTAAGTGGACTCAAGATAGCCTTTTTGGAAAGTCAATTACATTTTTTCGAATTGGTCTTTACCAACACCGCAAAGTGGGCAAACATAATCAGCTGGTTGATCTTCGAATTTTACGCCTTCAACAGCTTCGTCATAAACCCAACCACATACTACGCATACGTATTTTTCCATGTGTATTTCCTCCTTCACTTGAAAATTTTGTTTACATTTTATCTTTAATTAAATTAGATACTCTATCTGTAATGTAGTATACCAAAGATATCGAAACTTTTCAATACTCATTTTCTTATTTTCTCAATTTTTCTAATATTTAAAAATCATATATACTATGCGGATTTATCCTACTCAGAGAACTGAAATGTATTATCAATTAAAATTTTTCAAATATAACATTAATGTTCTTTCATATTCTTTGACGTTTAAGGCTATATTATTTCAATAGTAAAAGTAACAGCTTTTTTATTTAATTAACAACTGTAATCAATCTATCTAAGGTATACATAATTTATATATTATACTATTATATAAAGAAGAGCTTATATGCCTATATAAAATTATTTTAGCATTATATAGCTTCTAATAAATACACCTAATCACATTAGTGTATAAGTATATACTTATACATACTTTTACTTTATTAAAGCTCTAATTCTTACATAAGAATTAAACACATTATCTAAAGCTTAATAAAGAAATCGTTTATTACATTGTTATTATAGGAGGATGTATGAGAACAGCTTTAACTCAACTGTTACAAATCGAATACCCTATTATCCAAGGAGCTATGGCTTGGGTATCTGAACACAAATTAGTAGCTGCCGTTGCTAATGCTGGCGCTACAGGTGTAATTGCCCTTGGTGGCCGCGATGCAGAGTGGACTCGCAATGAGATTCGTGCTTGTAAAGAATTAACCGATAAACCTTTCGGTGTTAACCTTATGTTAATGGCTCCAAATAAAGATGAATTAGTAGATATTATCATTGAAGAAAAACCAGCCTTTGTAACACTTGGCGCAGGCAACCCTGTTCCGTATATTAAACCATTTCAAGATGCAGGCATCAAAGTTATTCCTGTTGTTCCATCTTTGAAACTTGCAAAACGCATCCAAGATGCTGGTGCTGATGCAATGATTGTTGAAGGTATGGAAGCTGGCGGTCATATCGGTAGCCAAACCACAATGTCTTTAATGGAAAATATTTTACCTGAAATTTCTATCCCTGTTGTTGTGGCTGGTTCCATCGTAGATGGTCGTGGCCTTGCAGCTGCATTATTGATGGGTGCAGAAGGCGTGCAAATGGGCTCTCGTTTCTTGTTAGCCGAAGAATGCCAAGCACATCCAAATATGAAAGAAGCAATCATCAACGCCACAGATACAGACTCTGTTGTAACAGGTCTTCTCTCTGGTCACGGTGGCGTACGCAGCTTGAAAAATGAATTCACTACGCGTTATCTAGCTGCTGAAACTGATGGCGTTACTACGCCGGAAGAACGTACTAAAATGTCTCAAGGTACTAACAAACGTGCCGCTATTGATGGCGATGTTGTAAATGGTGCTGTGCAAGTAGGCCAAGGTTTAAACCGTCTTACAGCTTTTGAGCCAGCTCATACTATCGTTCAATCTGTAATGAATGAAGCTATTATGTCTATTCGTAAAGCTCAACGCCTTATTGAAATCGTTTAATTAATATAATAGGAGTACTCATGTTACCATTTCACGGAAAATATCCTAAATTAGATCCTAAAAGTTGTGTCATGCCTGGTGCAGAACTTGCTGGTGATGTGGAATTAAAAGAATACGCATCTATCTGGCAAAATTGCGCACTTCGAGGGTGATGTAAACAAAATTATTGTAGGTCGTTACTCTAATGTACAAGACAACTCTGTTTTGCACGTAGATGATGATAAGGCCTGTGTCCTAGGTGATTACGTTACAATTGGTCATGGTGCAATCGTACATGCTAGCACAATTGAAGATAATGTATTAGTTGGTATGGGTGCTATCGTATTAAGTGGTTGCCATATTGGTTCTGGCTCCATCATCGCCGCTGGTGCTGTATTAAAAGAAAATACTGTAATCCCTCCTAACTCCTTAGTTGTTGGCATTCCAGCTCGTGTTGTTCGTACAGACGAAACTCAAATTGAACGCATTCATAATCAAGCGTTAAAATATAAACACTTGTGGACTGTAGAATACGGTATGCTTCCTGATGCAGGTGGCGAAGAGTACGATAAAAACGCCAAAATCGTATAATCACATATACAATAAAATATGCACAAACATAAAGCGGATAGTTGCTTAACACAACTATCCGCTTTATGTTTTAGTTTATAGGCATGTAAATAGCTTTTAGTATGAATGTTCCTCACTACTATTAATTGGTACCTACCACTTATTTTTATTTATAGCTCATTGTTTTTTATCGCTTTTTAATTTTGATTGAATGATCTGCTCTACCATAAGCGCTGTGCCCATCGTCAACGCTATAGGGAACAACATTTCTACGGAGAAACGCGTCAACTCAAGCATAAACACACAAGATGTCATAGGCATCTTCTGTGCGAGACCTAAAAACGCTACAGCCCCTATGAATGCGGCCATCCCTAAAGATATAGGGGCAACTGCAATGGACCATATAGTACCAAATACAATAGCTAATGTACTACCTAACATCATAGATGGTGTAATACGACCACCGTAAGCACCTGCCGCCAAAGCGAGTAATACTGCAACCCATTTAGCCCCAAATAATCCTAATGCATAAGTCCATGTAATATCATTTGTAAAGGTCAACTCATTACCAGCCTTGCCATTACCGAGAATTTCAGGGAAGTACATAGCCATTACACCGATAAGTGTAAATGCAACGATTGATATAGGAATCATAACAGGACTACTACGATGAATAGCAGGTAACTTACCTTGAGTAATATTAAATAAAACTACACCTAAAGCAACAATAGCGCCCAAGGCGATTGAGAATTCTACATAGTGACTGCCCAAGCTAGGTTGAGCCATCGTATATTGAATGACGTCCCCTACACCAGCTTGCCGAGTCACAAAGGTAGCTAAGCCACAGCATACTAAAGCAGCACTCATAGCCCTAACATTCCAAGTAAGCAGCAATGTTTCCAAGGTAAAAATGGCCGCTGATAAAGGTGAATTATAGACTGCAGCAAGACCTGCCCCTGCGGCACAGGCAATTAAGAGCTGACGGTCCTCTTTTTTTATATCAAAATGATCAACTAAAAAAGTCGTAATCCCTGCGCTGGCCTCTCGTGGTGCAACCTCTCGACCTAATGGAGAGCCTATACCAACAGTAATAATTTGTAGTGTGGCATGAAGTAAAGTTGTAATGGGATGCATATCCATTTTGCCCGAAACAGCTGCCTTAATATCTACAACACCTTTACCATAGCGATGAATAAGTAACCAACCTACACCCCCTACTACACCACATATAACTAAAGGAATCAAACGCTCTAATGGTGAAACACGCGCTACAGCGGCACCAAAACTCAGGTGGTCAGCGGCAGAATAGTTGTATACAAACTGTTGAATTCCATGTAATAAATGCGTATAAAAAGCACCTATTAACCCCGCTATAAAACCAACTATAATGATGAGCCCAATAACTCGTTTATCAAATGCCATACCTACTCCATTGCCAATACAATTTCTCCAGCCGCTAATGTTCTTTTTCACATCTATAATGCGTTGATTCGATGATCCTCTAAAACGTAAGGCCGGGTCTCTAAGTTCGTCTACAAAGCGACCATCTACGAGGATATCAATTTCCTGTAATAAAGCACTTCGCAACTCATCCTCTAAAATATCATCTATTTCATACCCTGAATAGGCCCAAATTTTCTTTTCCGGTGCAGCCCCTCGTACAGCTCTTACTACAGGTAATAAACCTTGTACATTTTGGAAAGGCTCTCCACCCAATAAAGTTAAACCTGAGCAGTTAGGATTCTTAACATAAGACACAACTAGATCTGTTTCAGCTTGTGTCCATACTTTACCGGCATTAAAATCTTGGTATTCTTCGTTAAAGCAGTTATAACAACAATGCGTACATCCAGTCACAAAGATAGATGTACGAATTCCTTCTCCATTGGCAATATCATATTGTCTTATTTGCCCATATCTCATCATAACCTCCATAGTAGTGCCTATCAAATGATCAACACTATATAGATATATTTCTATTTCTCACAAATACAGTAAAAGCTGTGCCTAAGGCACAGCTTTTACCATGTATAAAATTATAATAATAAACAGTGATGCTATCTATTATTAGATATGCATTACACGATCTTTGATTTCTTTAGTACGGCCTTCATTCCAGAAGTTTTCCCCAAGGTAGCCACATGTACGACGGATAACAGTTAATTTATCGCGATTCGTATTGTGACAACGAGGGCATTCCCATTCGTTATGTTCATTTACCTTGATTTCTCCATCAAAACCACATTCATGACAGTAATCGGATTTCGTATTAAACTCAGCATAAGAAATGTGATCGTAAATATATTGAATCATGGTCAAAATAGCTGGAATATTATTAGTCATATTTGGAATTTCCGCATAGGAAATACAGCCACCTGTAGATTTCTTTTGGAACTCAGATTCAAAGGCAAATTTATCAAATACATTAATCTCTTCACGAACATTTACATGATAGCTATTAGTGTAATACCCTTTATCTGTAATATCTTCAATAATACCAAAACGGGCACGGTCTAAAGAAGAGAATCGATTTGTTAAGCTTTCAGCAGGCGTACCATATAAGCCAAAACCAAGGTTATGTTTATCATGCCATAAATCAATAGCTGCATTTAGACGATCCATGATTTTCATAGCAAATACACGGCCTTTTTCGCCTGTATTAGACTCACCTGTAATCAAGCGAGTAGCTTCATAGATACCGATATAGCCAAGAGAAATCGTTGCATAACCGCCAGATAAGAAACGACCAATTTTTTCACCTTTTTTAAGTCGTGCAATGGCACCATGTTGCCAGTGAATTGGAGACACATCGCTCACTACATCTTTTAAAAGATTGTAGCGTAATAACAATGCTTTTTCTGCTAATTCAAGACGTTTATCTAAAATTTCAAAATATTTTTCTTCACTACCGCGAGCCAAAATAGCAATTTGTGGCAAGTTTAAGCTCACAACACCCATATTAAAGCGTCCATCAAATTTGTAGTTCCCTTTTTCATCCTTCCAAGGAGATAAGAAGGAACGGCAACCCATTGGACTAAATACATTACCTTCATAGTTTTCCTTCATTTTTTTAGCGGAAATATAATCTGGGTACATCCGTTTAGCTGTACATTGTGCAGCCAATTCAGTTAAGTAATAATATGGGCTATCTGGTGTTACATTATGTTCGTCAAGAACATAAATCAACTTAGGGAAAGCTGGTGTAATATATACATCAGCTTCATTTTTTACGCCTTTAATACGTTGACGTAAAATCTCTTCAGTAATGAGAGCTGCTTCCTTAGCGTATTCGTAATCAGGTTGGAAATACATAAACAATGTAACAAATGGAGATTGACCATTTGTAGTCATCAATGTATTAATTTGATACTGGATAGTTTGAATCCCATCCTTAACCTCTTTACGCGTACGGTTCCAAGCAATTTCACGAGCCTTTTCCATATTAGGCTCCATGCCATAAATCTCAACTTGTTCTTCAATAACATTGTTAAGGATTTTCTCATAAGACTTACGTACAAATGGTGCCAAAATACGGTCAATACCATTAATACTTTGACCACCATATTGACCAGATGCAACTTGTGCAATGATTTGCGTTGTAACTGTACATGCCACTTGGAACGATTTAGGTGTATCAATTTTCTTACCATTGATTACCGTACCATTTGTAAGCATGTCTTCCAAATTGATTAAGCAACAGTTAAACATGGGCTGAATAATATAGTCCATATCATGGAAATGAATGGCACCACTATCATGAGCCTCTAAAATATCCGTAGGAATTAATTTACGGCGCGCAATATCCTTAGATACCTCACCAGCAATTAAATCGCGTTGTGTAGATACAATCGCTGCGTCCTTATTAGAATTTTCATCAAGAACACTAACATTACTGCGATCTAACAAACCAATTACATCATCATCTGTAGTATTTTGACGACGTTTAAAAGCTTGCACAGCTTTGTAACCTTCATAGGCACGTGCCGTTGCAGGATTATGATATTCAATCAACTTATAATACACTTGATCTTCAATAGCATAAATTGTCATATCTTTTTGGAGCTTTTGAGCATATTCTTCTATTTCATCTGCAATACGCTGTGCTAACCCCTCTTCGTACAACCCTGTACTACTATGCTCAGCCTTTTCAATAGCTAAAGCAATTTTGTGTTTGTCGAAAGGTACCTTTGTACCATCCCGTTTGATGACCTGCAACATATTGGCAACCTCCCCATTTTGTTACCGCTGAAAAATATGTTAAGACATAGAAAAAAGTATGGCAAACCATACTTTTTATAAATTTATATGTAAAAATGTAAAGAATTATTGGAAAACTCTCTATTTCTACTGCTCCCTCAGTATACTATATATGGTGGTTGTTTTCAACCCCAAATACAATATAAAGTAAAAATAGGTTCTTTTACCTATGCCAATATAGCATGGATAAAAGAACCTATATAATTTATAATGCAAAGCCAAATAGACGTGTCAAGAAATTGGACCTTTGACCTACCCAACTAGATGGAACAGCTGGATAGAATGTGCGATTAGCCAAAAGATCACGCTCATTAAGATGAATATTTGGAAGTAAATCTTTTTTATATGTGCTATCCAATTTAGAAATTGCTTCTACATAACCTTGATGTGCTTGTACATCACGTTCACTGCTATAACCAGTACCAAAGAAATGAATCAAACCATTGCGATACAATTCAATAGCTCTTTGGTAATTAGCATTATTGTGATTAAAAGATGCCATATTGCATTGAATCAAAATGCCTTTATCTACCCACTCTAATAGTTGTTCTGGTTTAGTGAATAATTGTCTGTAAGATTCTACTTCACTAATAATAGGCACAATGCCCATATCAAGTAAGCTTAACAACCATGCATTAACATGATGAACTTTGCTATTTTGAGGTAGTGCTACTAACATAAAATGGCTATTCCCCAAAAGATATTGATTGTGATGAGCAGCAATATATTCAACCATTTCGTCACAAAGCAGAACACGAGCACCACTATGAATAGTTATATCTACCTGTTGTTCTCCTACAGCAAGTTTCACATCATTTACTAAAGACTCCATAGTATTCCATGTCTTCTTATCCATAGATACTGTCACATCAGGAGTACTAAAAATATCTGTAATGCCTTGATTACACAAGGACTTAATCATTTTTACTGATTCTGCCATTGTTTGTGGCCCTTGAGGACCTAACACAGCTGGCAAAATGCAACCATGTAAATCAACCACGCGATTCATAATCTTTCCCTTCTACTTACGATAACCCCTTACAGAAATCGTCCTCTTTTATAAAGTTCATTTTTATCTCATTTAATTTTCATTTTCTATTCATGATTATAACAGGGTAAAAGTCGCTTGTATAGTGGTTTTTATATAAAAATAGATAAATTATGATATGTTCATTTAATATTTTATTTAAATTTTCATCTAAACTTCATTAAAAATGCCTCATAATCTTCGTGATTATGAGGTATTTTATACTCATACTGTATATTAGCAACAGTTTATTTTTTATATATACTTTTTTTCTGACCTATTTTATAGACTAACTTTACTAAGAGTATACCAATAACAACACCTATTGTATCAATGACAACATCGGAAAATTGAGAGCTCCGACCTGGTGAAAATCTTTGTATAAATTCATCAAGAATAGCTATAGCCATCCCTAGACCAATCGTTTTAAATACGGTTCCATACTCAATATAACGACGTAAGATTGCATATAAAACGCCACCAAGGATTGTAAACTCAGTGAGATGTGCTAATTTCCGAACAATCCTATTTAAAGCCCATATATTTCCGTGAAAGCCTAGATTATGTGCTATGGGAGCTAACTTCTCAGCAAAAATAAGGCTAAACCCATCAGAGGAGCCTCCGTTTTGTAATGAATTATCCCATATAAAAAACACAATTAAACCCAACACGATATATAGTATCCAACGTTTCATAGTACTCTCCTAAACGTCACAATACATATAGCTAAATTAATCGCGGTCAAAAATATCTCTCGTATAAACCTTTTCTTTCACATCTTCTAAAGATGGATCCCAACGATTAGCTACAATAACATCGCTGACGCGTTTAAAATCTTCAAAGTTACGAATCACTGGTGAATTGAAGAAGTCTTCGGCATCAAGAGTTGGTTCATAAACTACAACAGCAATACCTTTAGCCTTGATACGCTTCATAACACCTTGAATGGCTGATGCTCTAAAGTTATCAGAGTTCATTTTCATCGTCAAGCGATAGATGCCAACAATTTTAGGATTTTTAGCAATAATAGCATCCGCCACATGGTCTTTACGTGTTCTATTCGCATCAACAATGGCAGAGATTAAATTTTGTGGTACATCATTATAGTTAGCTAATAACTGTTTTGTATCCTTTGGCAAGCAATACCCACCATAGCCGAAGGATGGGTTATTATAAAAATCCCCAATACGAGGATCTAAACATACACCATTAATGATTTGGCTTGTGCTAAGGCCCCGTACCTCCGCATAGGAATCAAGCTCATTAAAGTATGCCACACGCAATGCTAAATACGTATTAGCAAATAACTTAATAGCTTCTGCTTCTGTGGAATCTGTATATAACTGTGGTACATTTTCTTTAATAGCGCCATCAGCTAATAGTTGACCAAAGCGGCGAGCACGATCAGAGTCTTCACCTACAACAATACGAGATGGATACAAGTTATCGTATAATGCTTTACCTTCTCGCAAGAATTCTGGGGAGAAAATCAAATTCTCTGTTTTAAACTCTTCACGCATTTGTACAGTATAACCTACTGGTACAGTTGATTTAATAATCATTACCGCATCAGGATTAATTTCTAAAACAGTTTTAATGACTTGCTCAACAGAAGATGTATCAAAGAAGTTCTTTTGTGGATCATAGTTGGTAGGTGTAGAAATAATTACATAATCCGCACCTTTAAACGCTTCCACAGGATCTAATGTAGCTTTAAAGTTTAATTCTTTTGTGGCTAAATATTCCTGCAATTCCGCATCTACAATAGGTGCTTCCTTGCGATTTAACATATCCACTTTTTCAGGAATAATATCGAGGGCTACTACTTCATTATGTTGTGCTAATAATACGCCATTTGGAAAGGCCTACATAGCCTGTACCAGCAATTGCAATTTTCATTTATTTGCCCTCCGTCATATAGAAATCTTTATACCATACAGCAAAACGTCTTAAACCTTCTCGCAACGTTGTATTTGGTTTGAAGCCAAAATCTTCTTCTAAGGCGCTCGTATCCGCATATGTAACAGGTACATCACCTGGTTGCATAGGGACCAATTCTTTATGTTCCTCAAAATTATAATCTTCTGGTAGTACTCCAGCAGATACTAATTCTTCTGAAAGAATGCGTACAAAATCGAGGAGATTTTCAGGATTACTATTACCAATGTTATAAATAGCATATGGTGGTACTGGCAATCCATCAGCCCCGTTACGACGCTCTGGTGCAGCACACATAACCTTAGAAACGCCTTCTACAATATCATCAATATAGGTAAAATCACGTTTGCAGTTACCGTAGTTAAAGATTTTAATAGTGCCACCACTGCGCAAAGTATTGGTGAATCCGAAGTATGCCATATCTGGACGACCTGCCGGACCGTATACTGTAAAGAATCTAAGCCCAGTGCTCGGAATGTTATAAAGCTTAGCGTAAGAATAAGCTAGCAATTCATTGGATTTTTTTGTAGCCGCGTACAAGGATACTGGGTTATCTACCTTATGATCTGTAGAGTATGGGATTTGTTTATTCGCCCCATATACGGAAGAAGATGATGCATATACTAAATGTTCTACACCACTTTCACCATTGTCATAAGAATGACGACACGCCTCTAATATATTATAGAAACCAATAATATTAGATTCGATATAAGCATCTGGGTTTGTAATAGAGTAGCGAACTCCGGCTTGAGCCGCTAAATTTACAACAACGCGTGGTTTATAAGTAGCAAAAATATCATCAATAAAAGCCTTATCAGCAAGATTGCCTTTTTTGAAAATCCACGTATTTTTATTGTCTTTGCTCATCGCATCGATTTGTTGTAAGCGATAATCCTTTAACGCTACGTCATAGTAGTCATTAACAGAATCTATGCCGATAATTTGAGTTTCTTCTGCTTCAGATAAGAGGGACATAACGAGATTAGCCCCTACAAATCCAGCGGCTCCCGTTACAAGGATTACCGTGTTGTTTAAGTCTACATTTTTTGAAAGCATATGTACTCCTTTCATAGTTCTGTTAATTATGAGCGTTTTACTTTACCTAAAACTTTATTAATACCAGAAGTAATAATAGTACGCTCAGATGGAATGATACACAAAATAGCCACATACAATAGAACGCATAACAGCATACAAGCTATCGTCCACAGCACCGTATCATATAGATGTAAAATACTATACGCTAGTGCCCCAACTAACGATGCGATAATGAGATATACACTAATATTAGATAGTATGCGGAACGCACTCATATTGACGAATAGGGCCAAGAACAACATAGCTACAGCGAGCATTTCCATTCGCACTATAGAACGTGCATACACAAAGGTAGTGAAATCATATTGAATACAAATGTAAATAACTGGTATTAAAACAACTAAATGTAACACTTGAGTCCAGAACGATAGATTTGGCATGCCTTTAGCACGAAATATCTCAGAAATTAGATTCGCTGTAACAGTCATAATAGCTGAGCTCAATGCCCAAGAACCTAAAACGACCCCCGCCAATTTCCATTGAGGGCCAAGTAAAAGCTGAACAACAAAGTCTTGGAATACAAATAAACCTACACCTATAGGCACTAAGAATAAGGCCATATAGCGTTGGAATGTAAAGAATGTATTGGAGAAAGCCTGTTGATCATGTTGTACCCTACTTAGGGCTGCAAAAAGCACTGGCGCTAACGATGCTGTAGCCATAGCCATAACAGTTGTTACAATGGCCATCGGCATCTTATAAATACCTAAATAGTACGCATCCAGAAATCGACTGATAATAAAGGTGTCTACCCATGCGGTAAGCCAAATAGAAAAGGCTTCCGCCAATGACCATGCACTATAGCTAAACATGTTCATAAAAACACGACCACTAAAGAATAAGCGAATTTGATTTCGTCTACTCTTTAATAAGGCTAATGCTGTAAATAGCTGAGCCCCTAACATACCTGCAATTAAAGACCAGTAATCGTACCCCATGAGCGCCATAGGAATAGATATCACTATAGGTGTCAAAATGGTTATAAGACGAATATTTAGAAGAAACTTAAAGTTAAAGTCCCGTCTATACAAAGCCATCTGCACACTGCTAAAGGCTGATAGAGGTATCATTGCCCCCATCACAGCCAACGGTATGCCTAAACCATCATTACCTACTAGTACAGCCAATTCATCACGGCCTATTATGATAGCGCCCCATAATAGTAAAGAAAGTACTAGATTGGCAATAAATGCCACATCTGTGGCCTCTTGCTTTTCTTGGTCACTTTCAAACTCATGCTGTACAAGAAACTTTTGGAATCCCGCGTCAGCAAGCATTTCTGCAAAAGAGATAACCATCATAATTGTTGCCAATATACCAAACGCCGTCGGCGCAAGCATATGGGCCAATATTATATTTGTAAGTGGTGTAATAAGCTTTGCTAAAACCTCTGTTATGACAGACCATTTAGCAGCAGCTACGATTTTAGTATCCATTATTTTTTATTGATATTCTTAATGCCTCTTAAGAATAATTCATGATGAGCTTCACACTCTAAATAGTTTTGTATTGCTAAATAACTTGTAGGCCCCAAAATAAGTTGCATTAATTTTCGTCCAAATAATCCATTTATTGCGCGGATAATAAAAGATCTACCTAAGAACTCACGCAAATATCGCTTTACATGAGTATCAGCAAAATCCTTATATGCTTGAGCAACAAAATGAGCATCTCTAATGTTTTCACTTCGCTTTTTATATTCTGTCAATGTTTCAATGGCTTCTGATTCGGTAGCCAAACGAGTGCCCCTTTCGGTACCACGAATTGGCACTTCAGATACAACAAAGGTATCCTTTGTAGCCTCTACACTGATTAATAAGGAATCTTTTACAAACTCCTTATGATGTATATAGAATTCGGAATTAAAGATAAAGTTACCTTGGCCATAAATAATAGTCCCCTTACCATAGTCCTCACGAGAACCTATACAATGACTATGTTGACAAATTACAAGGTCTGCCCCTTTATCAACAAATTTTCTGCAATATCTTTGTAACATTGGCGATGGATAGCGATAAAACTCCTTTCCACCATGATATAGGACGATAACATAATCACAAGTTTTCTTTAAAGCTTCTACATCATCAAAGCTCTCTAATACATCAAATGGATTAGCCCCCATTGTATGACAAGAAGCAACGGTAAACTCATGTTCTGCACATAGGTAAAAGCCTATACGTATACCTTCTTTTTCAAAGATAAATGGCTTTTTAGCTGCTTTTACATTAGCACCAGCACCTGCATTTTTAATAGCATGCTTTTTTAATAACTCCAGTGTAGTAGTTAATCCTTCTACACCATGATCTAAGGAGTGATTATTAGCTAATGTTAAAAATATAGGCTCTAAAGCCTTATAACCATAGATTGTTTTTGTAGGAGACTTTAAATTATTACCAAATTTATTAATCGGAGTAGATGCATCTGTTAAAGGCACTTCTAAATTAAAAATATTTAAATCAGATTGCTTAAGAATTTCATATAGCTCTTTACCTACTAATGCTTCCCCTTTGCCCTCTTCAAACAAACTTTTATTGATATCCGTAGGAACGAAATCAGCTCCGATGTACAGTTTCAAGATGTAACCACTCCCCTAATTCATAATCTTTTGACATAGGACGAAACGTTTCTAATCCAGCACCAGGGAAAAATGTTAACTCTCCAATAAATAGGCGCCCTTTTATTTCGTAAAAATCAACACGTAAGAACGGACAATCCTTACTTAGCTCAGCTGTGAGACGTTTCATCTCCTCATAATTAGCTGGCTTCGGAAACTCATTAGGTAATGGAGGATAATGACCAAAATGAATCCCCATAGGCTCCCAATTGATATCATAGAAGTTCATACGCGTTCCAGTCTTTGAAAAAGCGATCTGAACATACCACAGTTAGCTTTGGTTCTCCATGGAAGGAAAACATCTTATAGTCCAATAAATCATCATTGCCCAATTCTGAAATATATTCTTCTGCTATAATGCGACGCGGTACATTCTGATAAGGCCATTCTCTGGCAATTTTAGAATAATCACGTTTTAGAGATGCACTTAACTTCGCTTTAGCTGCTTCGAAGTCAAAAGATGATTTGTCTTTACAAATTACGATGCCTCCACTATCATGAGTTGACTTCAACACAAATTGATTTGGCAATGCATCGATATCGATATCCTCTACGGAATCCCATACAGCAAGTGTAGGAATAATATATTGATCTCCCACACGTTCCGCAATAAACTGTTTTGCTTCATGCTTATCAACCATAACAGTTTGAATAGGATTCCGGTAATTGACTTTTAGCCATTGTAATTTTTCACTGAAAGTTTTAGGATTCTCTAAATCTAAGGGATACCCCATATATTTAGGAAATATCTTCTTTAGAAAATCTTCATCAGATAAATTATCATAATAGCCTGATTTAATCAGAACTCGAGTACGATAGTAAGGTTTTGTTAAAAAGGACATGCCAACTTTACACAATTTGCTGAGCTTCATTTTTACGTCCCTTCCGGAGCATTTGCACCTCTAAATAAAACAACATCATATAAAAATAAGTACTCTTACTTTCATAAGACACCATGCCCATATCCATTACAATTTGTGAAAGGAATAGAATGAGCACCATTACATATTCATTACTGTGGAAATCACGATAGCGAATTAAGTTATATGCTATATACAAATACATAGAATAATACGCCAATAAACCGATAATACCAGTACCGGCTAATAACTCAATGTAGTTATTGTGAAGGTAGTAGTTCTCCTTACCATATAGGAAGAATGTATATACAGATGGATTATTGACACCAACCCCAGTAATAGGAGATTGGTAGAATAAATCCCAACCAATATCCACTAAAGCCATACGAATGATAGTAGATGAGTCACCGCCAGTACCGGCAAAAGCTTCCACCATGCTAGACATACGATCTAATACTTCACCGAACATCGGTAATTGCAATACAGCAACACCTACGATAGTGAGGCCTAGTAAAGAACCAATAATTTTAGCAATCGAATTGACTACATTGGCACTGCGTAAGCTTTTAAAAAAAAAGTAATACTGTACCTGCTACAACGAATACAAGAGCCTTACGACTGCCTGTGGCAGCAAGAATACCTAATGTAGGTAATGCGATAATATGCCACCATCGAGGGCGATCATATAACATGTAATACAAGGTCATTACAATAGCATTAGCGCCCAAAAGACCTACTGTGTTCGCATTTAATGCATCATTGGCAATACGTGCCGACGATGATAAGACAGTAATAAAATAATCTAAACCATAGAAATAAACAGTGTAAAAACAAACTATATAGCCTGTCCACATACCAATCTTTAATAATGTATCCACCGATTTTTATCTTGATAGCACATGTACAAGATGATGAGCATAAAGAATATCTTGACGATGTCAAAACTTCGACTCATAGCTACAGACGTATCTATGGCATTAATCGTACTAAGGTAACAAGCCCCTATAAAGAGCAGCATATAACCATGCATCCAATTGAGCCGTAGCTTAATAACGCCCTGCTCTCTTATAAGATAAAAAATAATGAGCCCAAATAAGCATACAAATAATACATAGGCACCATAGTTCGCCTCGCCAAGGGCAAAGGAAATGGTCAACGACAACACTAAAAGATTAGAGTTATGAACCATATCATGCGGTCAGCAAGAGCCGTTATATTTAACTTCAATGGTTCCCCTCCTTACAACTCATAAAACTTCTAACCAACGTTTTGCGATTTTCCACAATGGGAACTCATCGCGTACTTTGATGGCTTCTTGTGAAAGCTTAGCGGCTAATTCAGGATCTTTCAAGACACTGCGCATAGCTTCATACATAGCCTGTGTATCACCTACAGGTACAAGAATACCATTCTCTCCACTTTTAATTACCATACGAGCACCGCCTACAGGACAGTCTGTAACGACTGCAGGCAAGCCCATGCCAAGGGCCTCTAGCATAGAGTTTGAAATACCTTCAAAGTCAGAAGAGGACACAAACATGGAACAAGGTGCTACTTTTTCTAAAATATTACTAGCAAAGCCTGGTAATAAAATTCTATCCTCTAAATTAAGAGATTTAATTTGACCTCGTAATTCATCTTCTAAAACACCTTGACCATAGATGACAAGTTTATACTCTGTAAACTCGTCCGCTAACATGCTAAAAGCATTGATCATCATAGGCAGGTTTTTTTGAGGATGTAATCGACAGGCTGTAACGATTGTCTTCTCACGCTCTCCCTCAATAGGTGGTGGCAATTTACCATTAATAGGATTTGGAATAATAACACCACGCTTTTGGACAGATTCAGGGAAATAAGAGCGAGCGTCTTCTGTTTGGAATACTAGAGCATCGGCGAATCGGAATGCAAAATTACGCAACGCTTGTTGATGCCAACCGATAGGCACCTTACGCGGATTATTGCGTTCAGAAAAAACGATGCGATTATTTACAAACCAAGAACTAATAGCCAAGATAAAACTCGATGCAGACAAGAACGATAAGCATGTAGCATTTGGTCGAGTCTTCAAGATCTTGATTAATTCTTTTATTTCTTGCATAAAACGAATTACTTTATTAGAGCTAGTAGTATGAATTTGGATTTGCTCAATACCTTCCTCTAAAGCATATTCGTTACCATATCGATTAGGGCTTGTTTGGATAACCGTAATATGGTGACCATCATGTATCCATTGACGAGCTAACTCTGTTAAAATACGTTCAGCCCCATCATTACCAAGGGAGATGGTGACAATAATTATTTCCTTTTTCATAAGCCTTCCTCTTGGATATATTCTGCTAGTCTTACATAGGCTTGTGCCATTGATACCTTAGGCTGCCAGCCTAAAGATTTTAACTTTTTAGAGCTTAAGAACATGTGAACTGTCGGAGCATAACCGAGCCCTTGCACATCTTCTGGAATATCAAAGATAACTTTACTCTTATCATCACTTACATGTGTTGCCACTAAATGAGCAATGCTAGCAATAGAGCGAGTCTCTTCATCATGACATATATTGTATGCTTCTCCTACTTCCCCTGATTTCATAAGGGTTAAGATACCTGTCAAAGCATCTGTAATATAGCAGTAATTAGACATAGAGTCGCCCTTTGTGTGAAGAACAATATCTTCATGCTTGAGAGCACTCTTAGTGAACTGCATGAATACACGATTATCAGATACAGGAACACCTGGTCCAAAGGTTTGAGCTAGTCGAGCGATAACAACGGGAACGCCATACTCGACCGCATAAGACTTACAATAACATTCGCAGAGTCGTTTACTTTCAGAATAGGAACTACGTACATTTAGGTGATCAAGATAACCTAAGCGTTCCTCAGTCATCACTTGACCTGATTCATAGGGAACGCCATATTGCTCCATGCTGGATAGGTAAACAAGTTTTTTTACCTTTTTATGACGACTTAGCTCAAGCATAGCCTCTGTACCATGGATAGAGGTACGAATTGTCTCTACAGGATGTTCTACAAAAAATTTAGATTGTGTTGGTGCCGCACCATGCAGGATATAGTCACATGGCGTATCGATAGATTCTAATGAGCCATCAATAATAGTAAATGATTCATTATCTAAATGCTCACCAAAAATAGTTTGTGCTTTATCATGGCTTCGCACATGACCAAGCACTTTTAAATCCAAGCCATAAGCTTCATTAGCAAGTATGAGTAGTTTAATAAACATAGAGCCAATAAGCCCTGTTGCACCCGTTACAAGAACGCGTTGATGACGGAGGAAATCAAAGTACTTTTCTTCATGTACTAAAGCCGTTAACTCACGTTGGATAACGGAATTACTCATCTTCTAATCCTCCTAGTTCACGATTTTTAATAATACCCGTAAACATATAATAATCGGATGGTGTTGTAATTTTTATATTTTCAGTTTCCCCTAGTACAGGGTATAAAGTGTAACCATAATGCATCATCATCGATGCAGAATCAATGAAATCATGAATTCCATCGTTCTTTTGCTCGATCATGAACAGATAAAATATCATCTAATCTAAAGCTCTGTGGAGCCTTAGCCATAAGACATTCATTACGATTTAAAATTCGATTGATGGAACCATCTTGAGTAACCATAATCGTTTCGATAGCTGGAGTAACAGTAATAGCAGAACCCTTAGATTCAACAGATTCAATGTTTCGTTCAATAGTAGCACTATCAACAAGTGGACGAACACCATCATGAATCAGCACAGTCACATCTTCATCCGGGAATAAACGCTTAGTCTCAACGAGCCCATTATATTGGGAGCCGAGAGCACTTTCACCGCCGGGTACAATGGACAAAACCTTTTGTAATTTTGCCTTTTCAATTAGTTGCTTTGTATGATCAATCCATTCTGCTTTGCAGGCTAGAACAATACCATCAATAGCCTCTGTTTCTTCAAAAATATCCAAGGTTTGAATTAAAATAGGTCTACCGTTCCATTCTAAAAATTGTTTCGGCGTCTTGCTGTTCTTCATACGAGCGCCTACGCCACCCGCAAAGATTACTGCTATTCGTTTCATAGGCCCTCCTTATGGTTGAGCTTTATTTTGGGCATAATGAATGCCTCTATATTCTTTGTAAGGCGTATGCAAATCAGCAAATGCGGCGTCGTGTTTTGCTACACGTTGCTCAACAGGTGGTAATTGCATATAATCGCCCCAAATGAGACGTAAATATCGCTCATACCCTTTCATAACAGGTATTTGATGTCCTTCAAAGTCTTTATAAACGACAGAAGCAAAGTCCTCTTGCGGATGTCTTAACTTCATGCCCTTTAAACTACCGATTAACTCAGTACATTCCTTGCTTGTATTGAAATCATATTTAGTCATTTGCTTTTCTGCGAAACGCCAAATATGATAGCGCACGGACTGACTAGAAAAGACTTTATAGATACAGCCTGCTAAGGCACGATACATAGGCCCCTTATTATCCGGTAATCGTTGAGCGTTAAAGAGTGCAAATGTCATAGCCCACATCAACTGCAAAGCACGGCTGATTTTGCCAGGTGCACAGCCGTCAATCGGCATAATCTCCAAAGCTAAACCATGACAAATATCTTCGTGCATACTGTGACGATTAATAAAAGTCGTGTTGTTATCTCGAATAGAAGCGCCTGCATCGTGATAAATATGATGACGATCCGTACGACAATACGTATAACGTTCTGTATCAGCATATTTAGGCCACAACTCTGCTAATTTTTCATAGTCAGGACGAGGCATAAAGAGATCTAAGTCATCATCCCAAGGGATAAAACCATTATGACGTATAGCCCCAATGAGACCACCGCCGCAAAGATAAAAGCGCAAATTATGTTTGTCGCAGAATTCTTTAAAGTACAGCAACATAGTCAGCTCTTTCTCTTGTATTTCCTTTGTCATAGATGTACTCATAGGGACCTCTCTTAACGTAATACAGCTAACACTGTATCTATCATCGTTTTTATATCTTGTAAAAAAGAAAATTCCTTAATACTCTTCAAATTCCAAGCCATCTTGCCTGGTAAAACCTCATTGATGTAAACTTCATCTACATTTTGAGCATTTTGTAAAAGTTGATCTTCATCCTTATAGGCAATGCTGGCTACACTCGTTACACCAGCAGGTAACAACAGCGTAGCTTTCATCTCATCCGTATAGGCTGCCACATATCGCGGTACCTCAGGTCTTGTGCCAACAAAGCTCATATCTCCTAAGAGAATGTTGATAAGCTGAGGCAGTTCATCAAGACGACAACTGCGCAGCATATTGCCCACCTTAGTAACCCTCATATCATTTTGTGACGTTACTTGAGCACCAAGAGATTCCGCATTTTTTACCATAGTACGGAATTTATAGATACCAAAGGTGCGACCATATTGTGTCACCCGAGTTTGGCGGAAGAAAACCTCACCTTCACTATCTCGTTTGATCATGATGGCTAATACAAGAAATACAGGACTCAATGTAATGAGCATGCCGGCCGCCATGACACGGTCAAAAATGCTTTTACATAAAAGACTTGTTCGTCTTTGATTTAATATTTCAAAGTACGGACGCACCTCTTCACACTGTAACTCTTGGGGTAGATCGTGAAAGTTTTTTACTAGCATTCGGTAATAATCCTTTTAAATGTTTCAATGATATATTGCACTTCTTCATCTGTTAACAACGTGTGAAGTGGCAATGTAATCTCATTCTTAAACTGATCATAAGCATTTGGATAATCATCAATAGTAAAGCCTAAATTCTTGTAAGCCGTATGCATAGGAATTGGTTTATAATGTACATTTGTTGCAATTCCAGCTTCAGCCATAGCTTCAATTACCTTGTTACGGTATTCTGCATCACGTCCATCTAAGCGAACTAAGTACAAGTGACCACTACTTTGATGATCATCAGTATAGTGACTTAATACTGTAACAGGTAGATCTTTTAAACCTGCATCATAAGCTTCGATAATTTCCTTACGACGTGCTAACAGTTTTGGATATCTTTCAAATTGCGCCAAACCAATAGCAGCCATAATATCCGTCATATTACATTTGTAATATGTGCCTTTAATATCGTATTCCCATGCGCCAGCCTTAGTTTTAGCAAGAGCATCCTTATCTTGACCATGCAAAGACAACAATTGGAATTGCTTATAAATAGTTTCATCATCGTAGCCCTCAATATGGCGCCATGTAGCGCAGCCACCTTCGGCAGTAGTAAAGTTTTTTACTGCATGGAAAGAGAAACTACTGAAGTCAGCTACATTGCCTGTATGCACACCTTTGTAGGTTGCACCAAAAGAATGAGCGCAGTCCGCTACGATAGGAATATGACATAATGCTTTTTGAATATCATTGGCTGGAGTAAAGAGAGATTTCTTGTCCTCAACAATGGAGCGCAAGCGCTCATAATCACAAGGTACACCAGCAATATCTACTGGAATAATAGCCTTTGTCTTTGGAGTGATGGCACGAGCTACTGCATCGTAATCCATTTCATAAGAGTCCTTTTGTGTATCTACAAGCACTAAGGTAGCACCTACATGGACTACAGGGCTCGCACTAGCTGTATAGGAATAAGCACTCGTAATGACTTCATCACCAGGGCCAATACCTAATACACGAAGAGACATTTCAAGCGCTGCAGTCGCAGAATTCAAGCAAACAGATTTAGGTGTGCCTAACTGTTCGGCAATCTTTTTCTCTAGCTCTTTAGTACGAGGACCAGTTGTAATCCACCCACTTTTTAAGGCTTCAATGACTTCGTTGATTTCTAACTCGGTAATATCTGGAGGAGAAAAATTAATTTTCATATACATCACCTCAATGCTTTCTGTACCATATTGATACGCTTGATGAATCGATTAGATTACGAATTAAGTAAGATTATTAAGCATCAATTACGATAGAGCCTAATAGAGGAATGCCTACTTGAGTAAGGCGTTTTTTTGCTTCTATTAAATCTTTTGGGCTTGCTACTTCGTTTCTAACAACGAGCATAACACCATCGGATTTTTCAGCTAATACAATAGCATCAGTAACGGATAATACTGGTGGCGTATCGATGATAACCACATCATATTCATCGCGTACATAATCTAAAATTGTTGGCAATTTACTAGAGTCTACTACTTCAGAAGGATGCTGAACCACTTCTCCTGCTGTCAATACATCTAAATGAGGTTGTACATTACGATGAATCGTCAAGTCTTCATCCATCATTACTGCATTAGTAAGACCTTTATTTTGCACATTAAAGGCTAAGTGTTGTACTGGATTGCGTAAATTACCGTCAATCAGTAATACTTTATTATTGTTTTTAGATAAAGCTAATGCAGTATTAGCGGCTACTTCAGAAGTGCCTTCACCGCTAGTAGCGGCTGTAATACAAATAAGCTTACATTTGTGTTGATTACATACATATTGTAAATTGCTACGCAATGTACGATATGCTTCTACGAGTGCTGTATCACCACGTTCATTAGAAATTAGTCTGATCATATTAACCTCTCACTTTGCGCAACAATGCTACGATACGATTACTAGGTTCTTCGTATTCTTTCTCTTCATGATTTGGAATCACACCTAAGTTTTCAATGCCAAGAACATCATTGATTTCTTGTACAGATTGAACTTTGCGATTACAGAAGAATTGACCTAATGTGTAGAGGCAACCAAGGATGAGACCTAAAATTGCAGAGCCTAATAGAATGAGAACCTTACGCGGAGCAATTGCCTTTTCTGGCAATGTAGGAGCATCTACGATTTGAACTTCATTTGGCACCATCACCTCTGCTACCTTTGCTTCTTCTAAGCGAGTGGATAACATTTGGTAGATATCTTGTGCCACATCTACATCACGTTTTGCTTGGATATAGCCACGTTCTTTTTCAGGCAAGCCTTTCATAGCTTCTTCGTTTGCTTTATCAAGTTCAGCTAATGTAGATTGTTTACCTTGAGCTACTGCAAGAGCGGCTTCATTTCTAAATTTATCAGCTAACAAACCTTGTTGTGCAGAGTTGCTAGAAGGTGCTTGTTGAGACGCAATAGCGTTAATTTCAGCATTCAGACCACTCTTAGCTTCTTCAATTTGTTGGTTAATTTCTTTCATCGCAGGATGTTCATCAGTATATTTACCAACATAAGAAGCCTTACGAGATTCAAGATCTGCTAATTGACCTTTGTAAGCTTGAACTGTAGCACTATCAGCGATACTTTTACCAGCAGAACCCAATTGTTCATTGATACTGCCTAATGCAGCTTGTGCCGTTTCTAAATCAAGTTGATTTTGCGCTTTTTCACGATCGATAAGTGTAATCTTATCTGTTAAGCCTTTCATTTGATCGGCTGTGGAGTAAACTTTGTTGTCAACTTGGAATTGTTGTAATTTCTTTTCTGCTTGTTCCAATTCAGTTTTAGCAGTTACAACACGTTTTTGTAAAAATTCACGAGTAGCACGTTGTTCAACATGAGAAATTTCAGCAAGGCGCTTCAAAAAGTTATCAATTAGCAATTTATTAGCTTCTTGAGCTTGTTCAGGACTTTTGCCTGTTACGCTCACTTGTAACAACTCAGTTTCCTTGTATGGTTTTGTTTCAATGCGCGTTTTAACAAACTCTTCGTATGTCGGCGCATTTCCTGTCCCTTCAGGATCTTCAATAGCAGCAATAACTGGTTCTACTACATTACGGCTTTTTAAAATTTCTGCATCTGTGTTCATCAATTGACGAGACATAGCGTCAGAATAGCCATTGGAGCTTGATAATACAGAATTGCTTAAGCCTTGAGCCTGCTTAATGCGCAACATAGATGAAGATTGATATGTAGATGGCGCTAGAAAACCATAGGCACCACCTAGTACGATGCAGGCTACCGTAATATTGATAATTTTACGGCGCTTTTTAACGAGGACTTTACCTACCTCTTTTAAATCGATAATTTGTTCCACCCATATACCCCTTTCTGTGAAAGTATACAAACAACAGGGTCTCTCCCTCTAAGGATTGTGAACTGTGTCTATCTCTCTCAAGCAAAGCACAGTGTAAGTAAATATAAAATAGCTATATAACGATGTAGTAATATACGTGAATTAATAACTAATATAGTGACAATTTAGATATTATGATTTGGATGGTATGTAGGAACGATATCCTGTAACACATTGATTACATCCATATCAGTTCTACATGTTTCAAAGCGCTCGATTTCACGGCCTAACCATTCTTGGTTAACATCTTCTAACGCAGCTTCAAAGATTTTCTTATGCGTAGTTGTATTCGTGCCTTCTTCAGCAGTTAATAACTCTTCGTATAATTTTTCCCCTGGGCGCAAACCTGTAAATTCAATACGAATATCCTTATTTGGTTCAAAACCAGAAAGACGAATCATATTTTTAGCTAAATCTACAATCTTAACTGGTTCGCCCATATCTAAAAGGAACACTTCGCCGCCCTTACCCATGGCACCAGCTTGTAGCACTAGTTGGCTTGCTTCTGGAATAGTCATGAAATAACGAGTCATTTCTGGATCTGTAACAGTTACAGGACCGCCTGCTTCAATTTGTTTACGGAATAAGGGAATAACAGAACCACGGCTACCAAGTACATTACCAAAACGAACAGTAATAAACTTGGTATCATATTTATGATTCATACCTAGTACAACCTTCTCTGCCACCCGTTTAGTGGCCCCCATAACGCTAGTAGGGTTAACAGCTTTATCCGTAGAAATCATAACAAATCGTTCAACCCCATGAGCACCAGCCACATCCGCTACATTTCGGGTACCGTAAATGTTATTAAGCACAGCTGCTATAGGTTGAATTTCCATAAGTGGTACATGTTTATGAGCTGCAGCATGGAATACTACCTCAGGATTATAAGCTTTAAAGATTTGCTCTAATTGATTCTTATCTCGAATATCTGCAATGATAGGTACCAAAGTGCCTTCTGGTGCAACACTGCGCAATTCTTGGTGAATAATATAAATACTGTTTTCACCATGGCCAAGTAATAATAATTTCTTAGGTTTTACACGTAGTACTTGGCGACAAATTTCAGAGCCGATAGAGCCACCAGCGCCTGTAACAAGAACTACTTTATCCTTAAGATATGGTTCCACCTTAGAAGTATCGAGGTGAATTTCATCACGTTCTAATAGGTCTTCAATGGAAACAGGATGTAGATGAGATACAAGGACTTCGTCATCAAGTAACTGGTACACCCCTGGCAAGGTATTAATCTTACATTTAAGAGGAGAACAAATTTCCATAATCTCGCGGATAACATCGCGCTTAACCGACGGCATGGCAATGATGATTTCTTCAATCTTATATTTGGCTGCCAACATAGGAATATCTTCACGATTACCTAAAATTCTAAAGCCATTCATAAGGCAATTCTGTTTAAACATATCATCATCTACAAAGCCAATGATTCGACGAGAGCGCTTATGATATCGCTCTATTTCACGAGCAATAGTAGCCCCTGCATCGCCAGCACCAATGATCAACGTATTCACTTGACCACTTTCACCATCATCCCCACTGCTATAATGAAGCGCCACATAATGTAGCAACATGCGTCCCATACCTACTGCACCAGTTGTAAGGAACCAGGTAATAAAATAGATTGATCTTGGTAATGATTTACCAAATACAAACATAGAGGAGTAAAAGATTGCTGTACCTACTGTCGTAGCGACAGATACTGCCAATACCTCTCGCATCCCTGCATAACGCCAAATACGCGTGTACAAATGCATAAGCAAGAACATCAACATATAGGAAACTAGTAGTAGCGGTAAGGCATCTACCATTTGGTTAATATATTGAGGTTCTATGTAGCCATCAAATCGAATGAAAAGACTAACAAAAGCAACAATAACAATAGTTGCAATGTCGGCAATAAACAATATGGCTGGTAATAAATATGAACGCAAAAGAACGCCCCCTTATATGACAGATAATTCTTATCCTTAATCCTTACCTATGCGTGATACCATATAAGCGCCAGTTAAGATTGGAGCAATATCACGAGCAAAGTTAATACGGCTGTTTTTAGTTAAGTAAAGAACATCGCCCTCTCTCATAATATAATTTTCAGTCATATCCCCAGTTTGTAAGATACGATTTAGATTAATTGGGATTGGTTTTTCTGGATTATCTTGATGAATTAAATAAATTTTCTTCTTCGCTGTATCCCAGTTGAAGCTACCTGCCGCGCCAATCGCATCAATAACTGTGCTAGACTTCGTTAGCGTATAAGCACCTGGTCGATTAATTTCACCAAATACATATACTCGTACACCACCAAGTTTTGTAACATTTACAGTAATATCTGGATTAATAATGTATCGAGATAACCCTTGCTGTAATGCAGCAGTAAACTCATCAACAGTTAAACCGTCTGCTTTTACGGCACCTACCATAGGGAAAGATACATAACCATCTGGACGAACTGCATACATAATGTCATTACCATTACGAGTTCCAAGATCGGCCTGTTGTACGACTTGAATCGTTAATTCATCCCCTTGGCGTAGGCGATATTCTTTGTCAGAGCTAATTACAGATGCACTAGTTTCCAAAGGTGCATGACCTTCCAACTGTACAGTTTTAGTATTATAGCCCTCTTCAGTAGTTACACTTACTGGTGCTGCCATAGTGGTTGTCGTTGCACATAAGAATGCAGCCATCATCACATACTGTTTTTTATTCATACTTTACCTCTTTGTTTTACATTCAACATGTTCAATACATCACATGATTATTAGTATTGTTAATACTAAAATATCGGTTAAGCTATTTTATCATTTTTTTAAATGTACTTCTATAAACCTAAGATATTCTGAGTGAACTTCATTAAACCTTCAATAACAAATGCAGTAAACATAGTATTTTCACGGTATTTTCATGAGTTATTTTTTACTCATTTCATAGATAATTCACTCCGTTTTTTCTTAAAATTTAGTAAAATAATTAAATATATGTAAAGTCATTTCACTATTGGTTCACGTTTTTACCGCTCACTCATCACTTTTATTGATAAACAAAAAAATAAGGTGTATATACTAAAAAAATTAGTATATACACCTTATTTAAAATTTTAGATAAATATGGTCATTATTTACTATTATTTACTCAACTCGACCACCTAAGTAAGCTTCCATAACACGTGGATTATGACGCACTTCATCAGCTGGACCAGACAAGACCATTTTACCTGTTTCTAATACATAAGCGTAATCAGCAATTTTTAATGCTTGACGAACATTTTGTTCTACTAAGAGAACTGTTGTACCTTCAGCACTGATTTCTTTGATAGTTTCAAAAATTTCATTAACTACCAATGGAGCAAGGCCCATAGATGGTTCGTCTAACAATAACAATTTTGGACGAGCCATAAGTGCACGACCAATGGCAAGCATTTGTTGTTGGCCACCAGATAACGTACCACCTAATTGGTAGCTACGCTCGTCAAGAATTGGGAATCGTTTAAATACCTTTTTGATATCCTCTTCGATTTCCTTATCTTTACGAATATAAGCGCCCATTTCTAAGTTTTCATAAACGCTCATATCTTGTAAAATTTGACGCCCTTCAGGCACTAAGGAAATACCAGCATGTACAATCTGATGGGTTTGACGACCAGTAATATCCTGACCTTCAAAGATCACTCGACCAGAAGTTGGTTTTACAAGGCCCATAATTGTTTTCATGGTTGTAGTTTTACCAGCACCATTGGCACCAATAAGAGATACAACAGAACCTTGTGGCACTTCTAAACTCACATCTTTTAAGGCTGTAATATGTCCATAACCAGCCACAATATTTTCTAGTTTTAACATATTACACCTCCTCTTTACCTAAGTATGCTTCAATTACAGCCTCGTTATTTTGAATTTCTTGAGGTGTACCTTCAGCAATTTTCTTACCAAAATTAAGAACTACCATACGATCACAGATATTCATCATTAATTCCATGGCATGTTCAATAACTACAACAGTAATACCTAAGTCACGAATCTTACCAATTAGTTGGCGAAGAACTTCAGTTTCACTATCATTCATACCCGCCGCAGGTTCATCGAGCAAGATCAATTGTGGATGTGTTGCTAAAGCACGAGCAATTTCAAGGCGACGTTGCTTACCATATGGCAGTGATGTAGCAACTTCTTCAGCATCTTCTTCTAGGCCTACAAGCTTTAAGAACTCGTAAGCAATGCCACGACAACGCTCTTCTTCGATGCGTTGACGTTTTGTTTTCAAGAAGCTAGACAAGAAACCAGACCCAGTACGACAATGCATACCAGTTAATACAGTTTCAAGAGCTGTCATATTACCAAAAAGACGAATATTTTGGAACGTACGAGCAATCCCCATTTCAACAGTTCTATGTGGCTTAATACCTACTACAGACATGCCGTCAAAAACGATTTCACCAGAGCTTGCTGGAAATACACCAGTAATCAAGTTAAAAGAGTGTAGTCTTACCAGCACCATTTGGACCGATAACACCAAATACTTCACCTTGTTTAACACCAAAGGATACACCAGTGAGAGCTGCAACGCCACCAAAGCTTTTACTTACTTCATTTAATTCTAATAGCATTCAGTTCCCTCCTATCCTTGTTTTTCTTCTTGTTGTTTGCGTTTGTACGCTTCAAAGCGTTCTGTTAATACTTGTGATTCTGGAATATAAGGAGCTTTTTTAAAGCCTAACTTACGGCTAATTTTGTCCACCATAGATTCTGTTAAAATACCATCTGGACGAACAGCCATCAAGATAACAAGTAAAGCACCATAAATGATATCTCGATAATCGGACAAGAAACGCAATACTTCTGGCAATAATGTAAGAATAAAGGAGCCGAGTACAGAACCCCATACCACATTGGAGCCACCAAATACTGGGAATAACAAGATTTGTACTACTTTATGGTAGCTGAAATCTGTAGGATTGATAAAGTTTGTAATGTGAGCATACAAACCGCCACCGATGCCAGCAATAAATGCACCAATAATAAAGGCCATCATTTTGTAGTATACAACGTTAATCCCCATTAGTTCTGCCGCATGATCATCCGCTTTGATTGCCGCAAAAGCTCGACCAACACGACTATTATTAATGCGTACACAGAAAGCAATAATCAAAACTAAAATAGCCAACAAAATAATGATAGCTATCAAATTCCCCCATGTCACAGCATCAAGGCCCATTAGGCCATCCATATCAAATTCATAGGCATAGTTTGTCAATTCTTGAGGAATAGAAGGGATACCAGATAACCCTAAGGCACCATTTGTAACATCTAAATTCAAGAAAATAACGCGTACTACTTCACCAAAACCAAGGGTTGAAATAGCCAGGTACAAGCCTTTAAGTCTTGTTGTTGGTAAGCCAATGATAACTGCTACAAGACTTGCAACTAAGCCACCTACTAGAATGCCAACAACGATAGGCAATTCAGCTTTCAAAGAAAGCATAGCGCCTACATAAGCACCTACACTCATAAAGCCTGCTGCCCCAAGAGAGAGCTGACCACTGGCAAGTGTAAAGTAAATAGAAATACCCATGATGGCATTGATGATGAAGAACATCACGATCTGTAGATAATACGGGTTTAATAAATCCATCATGGTCTCCCCCCTTTATCTTTAGAACCAAACAAGCCTTGTGGGCGCCAGAACAATAATAGGATAATGAGACCAAAGGCTACGGCATCACGGAATGTAGAAGCACCATAGGCAACAGAGAATACCTCTGCTACACCAAGAATGAAGCCACCAACCATGGCACCTGTAATATTGCCAAGACCACCTAAAATAAGTACGGCAAGACCTTTAAAGCCGATGATAACGCCCATAGTAGGTTCAATAGCATTGAAGGATAAGCCTACTAATACACCTGCAGCTGCACCTAGTGCAGAGGCAATCATTACTGTAACAGAAATAATCATCGTAGGGTTAATACCTAGAAGTGCAGCCGTTTCAGTACTCATTGATACGGCGCGAATAGCCTTACCAATTTTAGTTTTCTTAATAACTATATTTAAAATGAGCATTAAAACGATAGAAACACCTAAGCCAATGATTTGTACCATGGAAATTTTAAAAGCTCCAAAGTCGATAAGACCACCAATATAATCTGGTGGGAAAGATCTTGTTTGAGGACCCCAAAGCAATAATGCCAAGCTTTCAATAAAGATGGAAACACCAATGGTACTAATAAGTGGTGCCAAGTGAGACACCTTTTTCTTGCGTAGTGGACGAAGGGCCACAAATTCTAGAAGATAACCAAGGATAGCACCTACTGCCATAGCTACGATAAGGGCTACAAAAATGTTAACGTTAAAAATTGTTACCATAAAAAGACCAACGAAGGCACCTATCATGAAGATGCCTCCGTGAGCCATGTTGATAATATTCAAAACACCGAACACAAGTGTTAAGCCAATAGCGAGTACAGCATATAAGCTACCGAGGGTTAACCCGTTAACTAATTGTTGTAAAAACACTATACTACCTCAACTTATTTTGTTAATGCGTCAAATTGACCGTTTTAATTTGTAATACTTGAACTTCCATGGAAGGATCGCGTTTTTCGTTGAACTTGAATTGACCAGTTACACCAACGAAGTCAGCAATGTTTTTCAATGCTTCACGGAATTTTTCACGATCAGTTGTGGAGCCTGCTTTTTTCAACGCTGCTTCATAAAGATATACGGCATCGTATGCTTGTGCAGCGAATTGGTCAGGTTCTTTACCATATTTAGCTACATAAGCTTTACGGAAGTCTTTAACCTTTTGGTCTTCTTTATTAGGGAACCAAGGTGTACCAACGATAACGCCGTTAGCCGCATCGCCAGCAATTTTAATGAATTGTGGGCTGTTGAAGCCATTGGATCCAACTACAGGTTGATTCATACCCATTTCACGCATTTTTTTCATGATAAGGGCACCTTCTTGGTAAAGGGATGCAACGATAATTACATCTGGTTTAGCTTGTTGAATCTTAGTCAATTGAGCAGAGAAGTCAGTATCTTTATCTGCAAATGTTTCAGTATCAACGATTTGTACGCCTACAGATTCCAATGCTTTACGAGCTGTATTGTTTACAGATACCATTTGGTCATTGTTGTTAGAATACATAATAGCTGCTGTTTTAAAGCCCAATGTTTTATGAGCTTTTTAATAGCTGTGTCTACAGCCAAGGATTCTGGTACAGCATTACGGAAGATATAATCCCCAATATCTGTAATACCTTCAGCAGTTGTAGATGTACCAAGCGCTACTACTTTGCTTTTATTTGCTACAGGACCAGCTGCCATCATTTCACCAGATAGCATAGGACCGATAACTGCTACAACTTTATCTTTGCAATTACTTTGTTCATCGCATTGATAGCTTCGTTTTTATCACCTTTAGTATCTTCTACTAACAAATTAATTTTTACAGCGTTTGCATCAGCGTTGATTTCGCTTACAGCCAATTCTGCACCAGCTTTAATGGATTCACCATATGCTGCGGCACCACCAGTTGTTGTTGTCAATAATGCAATTTTAGCTTCATTGCTATTTGCATTTCCTGCATCTTTATTGCTACCACAACCAGCAGCAACTGCCATTACACCAGCAAGACCAAAATGGCTGCTTTTTCAACATGGATTTATTCATGTTACACCCTTCCTTAAAACATAAAACTTTAAATCTATTCCTATATTATGAGAATCTAAAATACTTTGTCAATTAAAAGATAATGATTTTAATTCCCCAATAATATATACATTAAATAAGCTATTCAGATAATCTTTCCCACTTCTCATACAATGAATCTAACTCACTTTGAGTTTCCTCAATTTGCATAGAGATTTTGGACATTTCATCTAAATCTTGTTGCACTACAGGATTTGCTAATTGCACCTCGTACATCTTCATTGTTGCCTCAAGGCGAGCGATTTCAGATTCCACCTCTGCTAATTGTTTTTCCACCATATAGGCATTCGGTTTCTTCTGATTTTCCTCTGTAGATTCTGATGCTGAAAGTGCTGGCTCATCAGCTGAACCAGATTTGCTCTCAACCTTATCAGCGTCTAAGTTCTGCTCATTAGCTATCGCTAATAAGTCTTCTTGCTCCTTTAGCTTTTCCTTGTAGTATGAATAATTACCGAGATACTCAGTGATTTTTCCATCATCTAGTACTACTGTTTTGTAGAAACTTGATCCAAGAAATATCTATCGTGAGAAATAATGAAACAAGTTCCTTCAAATTGTTGTAGTGCTTCTTCCACAATTTCTCGCGTAGGAATATCTAAATGGTTTGTCGGTTCGTCTAAAATAAGGAAATTATCACCTTGAAGGAATAATTTCAGCAATGCCAAACGCGCTCTTTCACCACCGGATAAATCACCGACCAGTTTAAACACATCATCTCCTTTAAAGAGAAATGCACCAAGTACATTACGAGCCTTATCTTCACTGTAGTTAAAGTGATTCATAATCTCGTCTACTACCTGCCAAGAATCATGTAACTCTTCGTGCTCTTGTGAGAAGTACCCCACTTGTACGCGATTGCCAATATCTACATGACCAGATTCAGGGAATAGTTCGCCTACAATAGTTTTTACTAGAGTCGATTTACCTGCTCCATTAGGACCGATAAGAGCTACAGACTCACCGCGGCGAACAACGAGAGATATATCATCAATGATGCGACTTTCACCATACCCAACAGATAAATGATCTAAGACTAGAACCTTATCAGCACTCATAGCTGCTGGAGGAAAGGAAAATTGTAAATGATGTGAAGTAACAGGTGCCTCAAGACGCTCTAATCGATTAAGTTGCGACTGTCGACCACGCGCCATTTTAGACTTGATACCTGCGCGGTATTTATCTATATAAGCCTCTGTTTTCTTGATGTACTCTTGTTGCTTCTCATAAGCCACCATATCAGCCTTCAACCGTTCATCACGTTGTTGAATATAACGACTATAGTTGCCACGATACGTTGTAGCCTTATGATTATCTAGCTCCACAACGCCAGTGACGATACGGTCTAAGAAATAGCGGTCATGGCTGACGATGAGAATGCCACCAGGATAGGCGGATAAGTATCCTTCAAGCCACTCGAGCATATCCATATCTAAATGGTTTGTCGGTTCGTCTAAAAACAGAAAATCTGGACGACGAACCAAGGCCTTTGCTAAGTTAATACGCGTCTTTTGACCACCAGAAAAAGCATTAGCTGGTTTGTCTAGGTCTTCATCAGTAAAACCTAAACCATAAACAATACGTTTTGTCTTTTGCTCATAGTCATACCCACCAAGCCATTCTAGACGATTTTGTAAATAATCTAGGCGTTGTAAATCAGCTTCACTAGCCTCTTCCGTTTCTAAGCGACTCGTAAGTTCTTTAAGTTGATCTTCCAATGCATGTACATCAGCCCAGGCCTTTTCAATCTCAGTAGCTAAACTATCGTCACCAAGATTTACATCTTGTTGCAAGTAGCCAATACTTGCAACAGGAGACTTAACTACATTGCCTTCATCAAGCTCCTCATAGCCTAATATGCATTTTAATAAGGTAGATTTACCGGCCCCATTGGGCCCTACCAAGGCGAGTCGATCGCCCTCTTTTATCTCAAAAGAAACATTGGAAAATACTTGGCGCACCCCAAATGATTTTCCAAGGCCTATCATTCGAATGCGTTCCATTCACAACCTCCTAATCATTTACCCTTTATTATACCACAGTTGCCCGTACCAACATCAACATCTCTACAGAATCTTTTGTTTTTCTGCTATGACGAAATAATTTGCCCAATAATGGAATATCTCCTAATATGGGTACCTTTTGTATTTGCTGCTGGTCTCGATTATCCATGAGTCCACCTATGACAAGCACTTCGCCTTGTTGTAATCGCACTCTAGTATGAGCCTGCCTTGTACTAATTTTATAAGCTTTCATTTCCGAAACCATAATCGGTGTACTTACCTCGGCATGTATTTTTGCGTCTACACCGCCATCTGCAGTAATAATAGGAGTATAGTTTAACTTAATCCCCACCTCTTCATAGCGGGTAGAACGCTTGCGCTCTCCATTTACCTCTGACTCTTCTATAACGGGTATACGTTCCCCTATTAATATGTGTGCAGTCTCACCATTGAGGGCCATAATAGATGGTTTAGCTATTAGAACAGCTTTTCCAGAACTTTCCATAAGACTTAGTTCTGGTTTCACAAAAAACTTATAAGCTTCTCCACTTGGTGTTTTACCAAAGGTAACAGCCCCATACGAATTAGTCTTATCTTCACCATGACCAGTCAAACTGAGCCAAGACCAACGAAAACCTTGTTCTTTTGCATAGGATTGCTCCATAGCAATAATCGTAGCTTCTAATTGTACTTGTTTAGGCTCCTTATCGATAGCACGGACTAAAGTTTCTATCCGCCTTTTTTCTCCGCTCGTTAAATGCATAATAACCTCATTTTGTTCTGAAAGTACGGCCATTTTATCATTCTTTACTACAGTGCCCATTACAGCTTTCAAAGATTCTGCTGGTAAGTGTTCTGGGGACAGTACATAGAGTTCTCTGTTCTCCAGTGTTGCCTCATCAGATTCAATAAGTAATGTATTATGTTGCTTTGATACAGAAAAATGATATATCCGCCCTAGTTCTTTAATAACCTCTTCTGGAGACTCCCCTTTTACGGTTGCCGTAATATTTCCCTTTAATGACTCTACACCGATAACTGATATACCATAACTTCGACAAATGCCTAATACAGTCTCTTTTAATGATCCATTCCGTACAGATATTGTAATTGGTTCTTTATCTTTATTACTCTCAACGCTATTGGTTACACTATTGGTTACACTATTAGTTATATTATTTCTTATATTATTTGTTACCTTTTCTTCTGTAGTATTTCCTAATACAACTAATGGTCCTCCTAATAATAAATATGTCAGTATAGCTATTAGTATAACTATTTTTATGATCACTCGATTTTTAGCCATCGTGATGAACCTCCTTCGACGATTTCTACGCTATTTTCAGTAATAGCAGATACTGATATCCCTTGCCAACTACTTCCAATTGTAACCATCTGCTCCTCTGAGCCTCTTCGTAAAATAGCAACCTTTTGATTTCCTTCAATAATTCCTACAAGTTCAATCCGTTGTTCTAAAGCCAACGCGTTAGAATTAATACCTGTTCTGGAGTGAACACTTTCATTACCATAGTTATTGGTATCATCATGGGTCATATTGCTATTCCAATCTTTATTCTTTCTATCAGTCTTTATAGTTTGATTCTTCGTACTTCTATGTTTCCATGAAGTTCTTTTATTACTTATTTTCTTGCTATCACTAAGTGATGTTTCATCATCGCTAATAGTATCTAAATCATTATCCATATCTTTCGTCTTATCACTTTGGATTAATAAATCGGTACTAGAAATATCTTTAAAGACCTCTCGCCAAGGATGAGGCCGTTCTACACTACTCACATCATATAGTAAGCGTCCTTTAACAATAGAGTCATCTACCTTCCTTTGATTATCAATAGTACTCTCTGATTGAGCTGAAATAATATTGATGTGTTCCTCTTCGTGAGGATAAAAAATGCCAACTACTATCATTGCTAAAGCCAGTATAAAGAATATAAAAATCGCAATTCGATAGTGTCGTACAAGAAAACATTGTCTACCAATCCAGCCTTTGATCTGTTCTATATAATCTTGTAAGTTCATAATTCACCTCCTTCGAACTATTTCTAGGAGCCCCTTCTAAATCCCTACAAAAAAATGACTCTACCAGTCACCTAGGTGACTAATAGAGTCATTCATTATATTGACAAATCAAAAAGATTTGCTCTTATTTTATTTACTGTTAAAGCCATCTGGATGAGATGTATGCCATTTCCAAGCATCTTTGATAACATCAGCTACATTGCTGAATTTAGGATCCCAACCAAGTAAGTTTTTGATTTTTTCAGAAGAAGCAATCAAAGTACCTGGATCACCAGCACGACGTTCACCATATTGAACAGGAATATCGATGCCTGTAACCTCTTTTGCAGTTTCGATGATTTCTTTTACGGAGAAGCCATTACCACTACCAAGATTAAATACTTGGGATTCTCCACCTTTACGTAAATAGTCCATGGCTAATACATGAGCAGCTGCCAAATCATTAACATGAATATAGTCGCGCACACATGTACCATCAGCTGTATCGTAGTCAGTACCAAATACAGTTATATGTTCTCTTTTACCACGAGCTGCATCGAGCACAAGGGGAATCAAATGAGTCTCTGGATGATGGTCTTCCCCAATCGTACCAGATGGATCGGCACCTGCCGCATTAAAGTAGCGCAATGCTACGTATGTAGAACCATAAATAGAACTATAATCAGATAGCATTTCTTCAATCATCAATTTAGTACGACCATATACATTTGTTGGTTGCAATTGAGCATCCTCTCGAATTGGTACCACCTCAGGCTCACCATATACGGCAGCCGTACTAGAGAATACAAAATGCTTCACACCTGCAGCACGAGCAGATTCAATAAGGTGATAAGAACCAACCACATTATTTTCATAATAAATAGCTGGATTTACCATGGATTCTCCAACTTGAGAGTGGGCTGCAAAATGCATAACACCAGTGACATTATGGTCTTTCATAATATCGACTAACTTAGGATCTGCAATATCCATATTGTAGAATGTAACCCCTTCAGGAATAGATTCTACATGTCCGCGAGATAAATTATCTACAATGATTGGTGTATAACCTGCTTGTTGTAAGGCACGTACAGTATGACTCCCAATATAGCCAGCACCACCTGTTACTAAAATATTCATAGTTCCCCCTTATGAATTATGTGTATCCTTTGCACGAGCTAATTTAGGCCCGATGAGACGTTTATAGACCTCAACACCTGGTTGGTCAAAGGCATCAACACCAGCAAAAATAGACTCGAAATAAACCGCCCAACAATGCATAAACATAATTTCCCCTAAATGGAATGCATTAAGCGTTGGAACAGTTATAGTCATGTTAAAGCGATTGTCACTAGATAAGGCCTCTCTATTGGCATCTAAGGCAATATTTAAAATATCACAAATCCCTACATCAGATAGAGAGTGTAAACGTTCATATTCACTATATGTATCTGGCACGATGAGATTATGTTTCCAGTCTTTAACCTTAATAAATTGAACGACTTTATTAAGGCGCCCCTCTTGATGTTCCTGCACTTGAGCGTGCATATCCATAGTGCCTACTGCAGCTACTGGAGTACGACCATATGGCAAACATGTATTACTCATCTTACCAAGCGATTCAGATAAAAGCTGCACATACCAGTCGGATAAAGAGTGAAGCGCGTCACTATATGGCATAAACACCTCAATAATACGACCATACCGTTCAGATGCAATATATTTTAATAAAGCACTTAATAAAGCAGGATTTTGAAAATATCCTCTTCTTGGCAGGCTACATCCATAGACGCTGCACCAGCTAAAGAAGCCTTCAATATCAAAACCCACAAGTGCAGCCGTTACAAAGCCTACCTCTGTAAATACTGAGAAGCGGCCACCAACGCCATATGGAATACTATAAGTCTTCCAATTATTTTCTAGAGCCATAGCCCTTAAAATTGTAGGACGTTCATCATCAGATACATCTGTTACAGCTACTACTTCATAGTTAATGTTACGATCTTGTAAAGCCTTCTCCAAAATCATGAAGTTAGCCATTGGTTCAATGGTAGAACCAGACTTGGAGGTAATAACAAGCATCACCTTATAGTCAGGACCTTTTTTCTGAGCTTGATATTCTAAGGTACGGATAAGACCCGCTAAATAGTCGCCATCTACGTTAAAGCCAGCAAAGTACATCCGTGGATATCCATTGCGTTCTTCTGTACTTAAATTATTCCAAAAAGCACCACATTGAACATCAAAAATAACCTTGCTCCCTAAATAGGAGCCGCCAATGCCTACAGACACAACTGTATCAATATTGTGACGCGCATAGTCACGCAATTCGTAAAGACGTTTCAACATATCTGGTGTATTGATACCGTCTTCCGAAATGTATGGAAGCTGATAAAACAATACAGGTTCAGGTAAACCATCTTTAGAAACATGGCCTTCTTCAAAGCCGGTAGAACGTAAAATATTTGTATGACGCCACACATTCTGTATAGCTCGTTCAAAATTATTTACATCTCGCTCTTGTATGCAACTTTCATTATATATGTTAGCGTAATCTAACTCGAACCCCGATTGTAATCGCAACATCAAATATCTCCTTCACTGACATTTTATGTACAATATTTTACTCATTATATCATAAAAGAATGAATAAAATATTAGTTTATGCAATCAGTTTACCCACAAACCATAACCGAAGCCTACTGCATAGACAGACCACATCAACGCAATAGGAATAGCCAGCTTAAATTTAACCTTTAATGTCTTATGGCGCCACAGAACCATACCTAATAAAGCACCTACACCACCAAAGGCAAATGCTAAAAATAATAAAGTAAACTCTGAAATTCGTTCATATCCCTTAATGGCACATAATTTATCATATCCATACATACTAAATACGATGAGATTCCAGACACCTACAGTTACCCAAAATTGTGTATCACTCATATCCCCAAACCTTGTATCCCTTACTTATGATGAGCTTTAAAATATTCTAATGTTTTTTGTAAGCCGTCCTCTAGTGTAGTTGTCGCAACAAAGCCAAAATCGCGTTCTGCCTTAGCATTGCTTAAACGAGAATGCTTGATATCCCCTACCCGCTCAGCCTCATAGTGCACCATAAAGTCTGCACCACTAATAGCACGGAATCGCGTAATCAACTCATTAACAGATGTTCCCTTATTGGTAGATACATTATAAATACCTGTACATTGACTATTCCCCATAGCCTTAATATTAGCATCTACCACATCATCTACATAAATGAAGTCTCTAGTTTGCTCGCCATCACCAAATACAGTTAAAGGCTGACCTTCAACGATTAAACGGTTAAAGACACTGATAACGCCACCTTCACCACCATCACCTTGACGTGGTCCATATACATTGGCATATCTAAAGCACACTGTATTTAATCCAAAGGCTTCACGATAAATACGTAAATAACCTTCTGCAGTAAGCTTTGTTAGTCCGTAAAAGGAAGATGGCATGCCACTTAATTCCTCAGTTAACGGCAATACTGCTAAATCCCCATAAACAGCAGCGGACGAAGGCATTAAGAATTGTTCAACTTTCACCTGACGACATGCATCTAAAACATTAATAAGACCCAATAGATTTACATCACAGTCATAACTAGGGTTCTCCATAGAGGATTGAACCATAGTTTGCGCTGCCTCGTGAAATACGATAGAGGGCTTAAACTCTTCAAAAATAGATACTAGTTTAGGATCTCGTACATCCATCTCAATAAATTGAGCTGCTTCATGTACAAAAGAACGCATACCAGTAGATAAATTATCTATAACAAGCACATTGTGCCCTAATTCAATTAATCGATCCACAAGATGAGAGCCAATAAATCCAGCCCCACCTGTAACACATATATTCATAGTACCCTCCCTTCTTATATTTCTAAATACCTGCACCTTGTTTAGCTAGTGCATCGGCCATTTCATTATATGTATCGCCCGTATGAGCAGCTACCTTGTGAAAGTGTACGCGCACACGATCTTTTATGGAGTCATAAAATGCTGCGTACTGTTGAGTAAGCGCATTATTACGTTTCCACCCCTTCGTAGCCCACATTTCAATGCCCATATAGTCATAATAAAGTGAACATTCAGGAACGCCGCGATCAACAGCATATTTCATAACATACATAGCAGCTAATAACTCACCAGCTACATTCCAAAATGATGTATATCGTTCATCAGTAGATGGAAATGAAAAGGTCTCCCTATTCCCATTCAAGAAGATAACACCACCTGCTCCAACGGTATTTGTCCCTTTATTATAACTACCGTCAATATAAGCAACCACATGGTTTGGCTTAGTAAAATCTGGTTTCACAACACTTGCTGTCACTTTACTTTGAGTCCTAGAACTAGAACTTACTGATCTAGAGCTTATCGATTTAGGCTTCACGTCTTGAGAAGATTTAGGTTCGCTCTTATTAGCACTCATAAAATCGCTTAAGGATAAGCCTGAGTCCTCCACAAAAGCAAGAGCTTCTGCTTCCGTAGGGAAAGACTTGTAGATAGCACCACCAAAGCCCTTTACCTGCTTTTCACAGTCAGCCCAAGTCATATAGACACCTGGCACACGACCATTGCGAACTGCATAAAACTTTTTAGCCATACACACCTCTTAATGATCCATTGTAAGTTCAATAAATTCAGCATTTACAACAGATACTAAATCTTTTGGATTTACCTTCATTTGCATACCACGTAGGCCTGCACTAACATATACAAACTCTAGAGGTTCCATAGTAGCATCAAAGTACGTAGGAAATGCTTTTTTCATGCCCACAGGAGAACAGCCACCACGCAAATAACCTGTAATTCCCAACAAATCCTTAACCGGAACAAGCTCTACCGACTTATTATGACTAACTCGGGCAGCTTGTTTCATATCTAGTTCAGCGGCCACGGGAATACAGAATACAACGTAACCTGTTTTATCACCTTTACCCACTAGAGTTTTAAAGACTTCCTTTTCCTCGAGGCCTAGTGCCTCTACTACATGAAGTCCTGTGGCATGATCCTCAGACCATTCATACTCACTAATGCTATAAGGTATCTTATGGGTATCTAAGATACGCAATGCGTTAGTCTTTTTATGTTTTTCTTTACTCACTATATCCCACCTTATATATTAGCGTAACAAATAAATCTAATCAATATATAATATTTTTCTATATATTATATATGGCCATAAATTCATATCTAACTCAACATTCTTATTTATTCATAATTTTATTGATATTCTTTAATTCAATGCGCAACGTTCCATCATCATTAGTTTTGATTTCAATAAACTCGCGATTTTTTCATATATTCCACAGGGAAAGAGATTTCAATGCCCGTATCGGTTTTAATCTTATGATGTTCTCCAACCTTTGTAGCAAACTCACGGTTCACCGGTAATGGCCGCATCATATCTGCATCAGCTAATTCTTTCTTAGCCGCCTCTTGTTGAATCGGATTCGCTTTGAATACCTCTTCTACTATACGAACAGGATCGACTGTATCTGATACTTCAGCATTTTTAGCAATCATAGACTTTGCAGTTGTCAATTCAACGACGCCATCAGACTCATGCGCTTGAGCCACCTTATCTACAATGGCTTTTACCTTTTTTACTGTATCTCGGGAGGATTGATTAGTACCAAATTGTAATACCTTATCCGCTAAGATATAGGATACTTCACCATCAAACTCACCTTTTGGTTCAAAAATACGAACACTAAAATCATGTAAATTAATAGATGCAAAGGCACGTAATTTTTGAGATGGCATAGGCAGTACTGCCTTATGAGAAACAAGTTCTGTAGCTAATGTACCATCATCTTCACTAAATAGTTGATGGGTAAAAGCATCATGAGCTTGACACAAAAGAATACAAATATAAGTCGTATCTGTAACAGCTTCACAAATAATCGTATCGATTACTACGGAGTCCGTTGCTTGTTTCATATAGGCAAATAAGCTTTCACCTAAATTCTTAGATAAATCTATAAACTTGAGGTCTCCCTTTTTATACTCCACTAGCTGTTTACCAAATGGACTTGCATCATGTAAAGTACCTGTTCTAGCACCTGGGTCTTTGAACGCCTTAGCTACATGATTAGCAATATAATCTTGTATAGCTTGATCGCCAACCTTTAGTTCATGTTCAGAATATACGGCTAAAGAGGACGTAAAGTCAAAAATCTCTAGCGCAGCCTTATTAATCTGCATGATGCCTCCTTTTAATAGAAAAACGATTACCCTTTATTATACCATTTCTTTTAGTTTTCGTTTATCAACTTTTGAGCATTCCGTAAGGGGTATCATAGGAATTTCTAGTATTGCTTTTGGCCACTCCACTGAAGGTCTTTCATGATGAATGCATTCTATAATTTTACTTAATTCAGCATTATCCTCTAATACCATATAAGCAACAAAGTCTTCCCCGCGTATTTTATCATTAATCGTAATAACAGCCACTTCAGAAACGCCCTGTAAGGATTGTAAATATAATTCCATTTCTGGGATAGAAATTTTATAGCCCCCTTTATTGATGACATCACCTCGCCGCCCATTAAACATGAGATACCCATCGCTATCTATATAGCCGCAATCATTTACAGTATATGTATCAGGAATACCTTCAATATGATGCTTTGTATTCACATAAATAACACCGTTCTGCTCTGCAACCTTGACAGATGGAAACGGTCTTCCCACAGTACCTTCTCTATCTAACCACTCTTTACCTGTACAATATGTTATATAGTTAAGTTCAGTAGCACCATAATAGAGAATAAACTCCATATTCGGACATATTAGTTCTAACTGTTCCATCAACTGTCGATCCAGTACTTGAGAGCCTCCGATGATATAGTTAACAGAGTCTAATTTACTTTTGCAATGGCGTACTAATAATCGTAATTTTGTTGGCAATGCATATATATGGTCCACATGATATTTATCAATAAGCTGTATCCATCGAATTGGACGCAACGAACTCGTTGTAATAACGGTTCCACCAGACCATAGCACAGCGACAACCATATTACTAACACCTGTGAAGCTAAAGCTACCATGTAAGAAGATTTTTGTATCTTTGTTTATGTAAAAGATATTGTTTTGAATATCAAAGAACTCTCGCCACGAGCTCTCACTGCGCCACAAAGGTTTGGGGCGCCCCGTAGTTCCAGAGGTAAGGACACCAAAGTCTGCAGATGTAGGAACGCCTTCAACACTTATAATCCGAGCTAGCTCATCGATATAAGCCACATCCATTTCATTATGGCACACCATGGGGATATACCCTTTATATAACCCCCATAACCACTGTAATAATTGTTCTACAAAAGAGAGACTCTGAATTAAGAGTACCTTATTTTTCTGACCATCATTAAACTGACCTAAATTAATTATTCTACTTGTATTGTTAAACTCCATAGAGATAATAGCATCATATAGCTGACCATATGTATACTGTTCCTCATCAACTATGAGAGCAATTTTATATGGTTGTAAGTCTTTATATTGTTGCAAGCGTTCAATGATTGTCATATTACATACGCTCCATAATCAAAGCTGTACCTGTACCGCCTGCGCCTGCAATGGCACATAAACCATATCTACCATTACACGATTCTAGGGCTGCCATACAATGAAGTACTAAAATAGCACCAGAACAACCATACGGATGTCCATACGCCAACGCACCGCCTAACGTATTATATTTTTCCATATGATTCGGATACGCCTTATTAAAAAGCACATCAATGATGGCAAAGGCTTCGTTCCATTCCACTACATCTATATCATCCATAGTTAAATCAGTCCGCTTTAAAATAGCTTCAGTACTTTCTAATGCTCCTTCTGGACTAAACTGAGGATTTCCAGCCCAAGGCATGACACTATGTATTCTAAAGGGCCCCTTTGTATTAGATACGTACACGAATGCCGCCCCATCATGAGTTAAACAAGCATTGCCTGCATTTGTAATGGAATTAGGGCCCAATAAAGGCTTCATCCTAGACAAGAGTTTCTCGTTCATCGTAGGACGAATACATTCGTCTACACATACTTTACCATCTAGCGTAATAGGCATAATATAAGACTGTAAATGTGAATTATCTAAAGCTCCAAAAGCACGTCGATGACTGTTAATAATGTAGGGATATAAATCTTCCTTCGTTATATTATGCTTATGTATCGTTCGCTCAGCCCCTTCAAGCATAGCTAAAGGAGACCGATCTTCAGGGGTAAATTGAGCTACCTTATATAAACCTTCTCGATCATCTCCAGCTGCATAGATTCGATCGGGTTGTAAGGAGGAGCTTTCAATACCACCAGCAATAGCAGCATCCATAACACCTGATGCAATGTGCGTATAGGCCATTTCAATACTCATTAAAGCTGATGCACATTGCATATCTACGGTAATAGCAGGAACAGAATTCGGTAAATTACACATAAGTCCCATAAGACGACCAATATTCCCACCAGTGCCAACCGCGTTGCCACAAAAGATTCCATCTACTTGTGAAATATCATGCCGTCTGACTAATTCGTTAATAAGTTGAGCCCCTAACATTTCAGGTCTCATATATTTATATTGTCCATTTAAAACGCCAATAGGGCTGCGAAGGCCGCCGTGAATATATACTGACATATGAACTCCTTATATTAAAATAAAAGAGGCATCCCTAGGAATGCCCCTTTTATTAGGTTCTAAATTTTAATTTTAGTTGCTAACCAAGAAGCAACAAGACATTTTACAATGTCCCCTGGAATGAATGGGAACATTACTACTGGCAACGCTGCCCAAAGTTCTGTTTTTGTAACTATCATAAAGCCTGCCACACCAAATAGGTATACTACAGGAATTGTAATTACAATAGAACGCCATGCATAAGAGAAAAAGCTCTTTCTTAGAACCTTTAAATACACTTAATAATGTATAAGCTATTGGCCAAGAGAAGATAAAGCCCCCTGTTGGTCCTAATAATTTACCAAGACCGGCTGTACCACCAACGAAAACTGGTAAGCCTACAGCACCAAGTAAAACATAAATGATAAATACAATAAATGCATCTTTTGGTTGTAACAACAAACCAGTTAATGTAGCCACCAAAGTTAATGCCGTTACCATGGCTGGACTAAATGGCAAGGGAAAAGAAATATATGCTGAAATACATAATAAGGCTGTTAATAAAGCCATTTTTGTTAAACGTCTTGCTTCCATAATTACCTCTAACTAATAGATCTTTGTTTCAAAGATGTTGAATCTTCATTTTCACCAAAAAAAGTAGCAGAAAATGCCAATGTGTCACCTACATAACCTTCTACATGAGCATCCTCAGGGACTTCCACTAAGGTCACCATATCCTCTGCAATGACAGGGGCATGAAAGTAAATCGCCATTTGCAGCGCAGATTTACTAATATTCCAAAAATTCCACAATGTTTCAAGAATCATGCACCCAGGTACGACATAAGGAGCCTCTCGATGAATTGGATTCGTGTCATTAATATCATTTACGAATTGTACTATATCATTCTTAGAGAACGATATAGCGCCACTGATTTCCTCTTGATGTGCGGTAGTGCGAATGCTAAATTGTTTCGGCACTGGACGTAAATCAACCATCAAGAATCCCGATTTGTCCATAATACCAATAGTCGTAGTTTTAGCAACTTGAGATACTATCTTACATATAGTTTCATCACTACCAGAAGAATCATAATGCATATGCTTAATAACGCTATGTCCTGGTAGATCTAAGTCATTATTACATAATGCTTTAAATAATGTTCTCATATAATCACAGTCCTTTATTCATTCAATAAATTGATTATAATCAACATCATTTCATTCGTCAACAAAAGTCATTATCCATTTGTTAACAAATATAAAATAATATATCTTTATTAGCTAAATATACTAGAAGAACAAAAAGAACCCATGATTGAACAGCCTCCAAAATTGGACACAATTTTGGAGGTGCAGTTCATGATATATCATAGGTTCTTTTATAATATTAAATCTTATAGATTTATTATTTAAGATCTAGCTCTTTTAAATATGCCTTGAAGTTTTCACCTAACTCTTCGTTGCGCAATGCATACTCAACAGTAGCTTTCAAATAACCTAATTTATCGCCTGTATCATAGCGAATGCCTTCATAGGCCAATGCATAGGTGTCAGTCTTAGAAGCTGCTAAGGCATCCGTTAATTGAACTTCATTACCTACGCCAGGTTTAGTGTTTTCCAAGATGTTAAAGATATCTGGTGTCAAGATATAACGACCTAATACAGCAAGTTGAGATGGAGCATCTTCTTGCTTAGGTTTTTCCACCAAGTTATCAACGCGATATAGGTTATCAGCTAAAGCCTCACCAGATACGATACCATATGAGCTAACTTTATCTTCAGGGACAAATTGAGCTCCTAAAATAATACCAGGATGCTCATTATAGCAATCAATTAATTGCTTTAAACATGGATTTTCTGGGTTATAAACAATATCATCACCAAGTAATACTGCAAATGGTTCATCACCAATAAATGCTTTAGCACACAATACAGCATCACCAAGACCGCGAGGTGCTTTTGACGAATAAAGTGAACCTTAATATCAGCTAAATCCTTAATCATGGCCAATTGTTTGTTTTACCTTGGCTTTGTAACAATAATTCTAATTCAACACTACTATCGAAATGGTCCTCAATGGCGCGTTTATTACGACCTGTGATGATTAGGATCTCTTCAATACCAGAATCCAAGGCTTCTTTCACAATATACTGGATAGCAGGAGTATCCACAATAGGAAGCATTTCCTTTGGTTGTGCCTTAGTAGCTGGTAAGAAACGTGTGCCAAAACCAGCTGCTGGAATTACGGCTTTTCTAATGCGTTGCATAATAGTCTCCTAACTAAAAGTCTTTACCTACAAATTTAATCTTCCATTGATTATCTCTGTTTTTATGACCATCCTTATATGTTAAGTACATATCGAAGGAGTGTAAATCACGATGCCATGTGTAGTAGATAGAATCAATATCCCCACTCATCATATTATTTTTAACACTTACAGAAATATCATCTAGACGAGTTAATTTATAAGAGCCACCATAAATGAGCTCCTTAGGAAGCTCTGTCGTATCGAATCGATATGGAGAGTTATTGTAAGAAATATTTCTTTGATCATAGCTAACCCAGACATTTGCACGATTGCCAACTTTAGATTGGAATCTAGCCCCAATAAGGCATGCTACGAATAGAACCATCATAACCGTAGTAGTCGCGTTGGTAACCGCCTAAGAAGCGCAAATCTGCGTTTTTACCAAGTTTAATCGGATCGTGAGATACCTCAGCATAGTATTCTTTATGAGAACCTTTTACAGAATCCTCTTTCCAATAGCCGACATTAACTCCACCACGTACAGTAATTGGAGATTGTGCTACATGGTACGTATGTGTATCTAAGCGAACTTCACCAATCTTTTCAATCCATACAGTTTTATCATTATACTCATTGGATTCCTTGCTGTAACCAATAGAAGCAGTCCCCCAAGGTAAGTAATGACGATACCCAACCTGTGGTTTAAAACCGGCTTTAGAATACCAGCGGTAATCAAGATAAGCTTCACCTCTCTTACCAATTGGATATTCAGTACTGCCATGTAAACCAATACCATTATCGCTATTATACGTAGGTTTTGGTATTAAAGAGAAAATACTAAATTTATTCTTTTTATCATGACGTAAAGAAGCTGTATAGGATGGCAAGGATAAAATTTTAAAGTTTTTGATATAGAAGGAAGGTTTTTTGATAACTACTTTATCGCCAGGATATACTTTAATGTCTTGCCCTTCTACACGGTAGTCCGGCGTATGTTTAAATGCCATCGCATGTTTTGTGGTAACCATGCCTTTTTCCATATGTCCAGTTTGACCATCAAAGGTTGCATTTTGTCCCTTTACATAATATGGATCGTTCCACCCCATCGCTTGGTCAGCTGTGAAATGACGGTCGCTAGTGCGATATGTCATATTTTGACCTGTAATATCCTTTGTTTTACCGCCATCTTCTAAGTAGTGATAGCCACCAACTGTACGGTACTCTGTAGTTTTCGTATTACCTTCAATACGAGGTGCCATCAAAGTTTGATTACCTTGAGTAACTACTACATCACCCTGTGCATATACATTACCTGTGGAACCATTATAAGACATTTTGTCTGCATCAATACGAGTAGGTAACTGCTCTGTAGACTCAGCAGATTTTGCCTTTTCACCACGACGTACAACACGGATATTGCTATGTTCAGGTGTAGATGCTTTAGAGATTTCCCCAGCATAAGATTGGCCTACGCTATCCAATTGATCTTGATATACCGTGGTTGACTCCGTAGCGGCCCATACAGGTTGTGCTAAACAAAACACACATGCCGCTGCTAGCCATTGTACTTTACGTTTCCTCATGGTTACTAGAACTCCTCTTGCTTTAAGAATTTGTTAATTATTGATTGCGTTTTACAACAACGATAGGTTGAGAGACATTTTCTACTACTTCTTCTGGTTCTTCAACTTCAGTAGTTTCTTCAACTACAGCTTCATTTTCTTCAGTACCATTGTTTTCAACATATTCCTCAGTTTCACCAGTTGCATTTGGCACAGTTACTGCATCAGCTAATTCATCATCGCTATGCGCTAAACCATCACCACCGATAACAAGACCTTGAATAGTTACAGAGTCTTGTGGTTGTACATAGATTGTAGAACCAGCTGGATACTCTATATTTTTCCCCTTAACGAATGCACCGCCAACAAGACCAACAGGTCCAAGTAAAACTGCACCAGCTACGGAAGCGCCAGCCGCTTTTACTTCATTACGAGTTCTGTCTTTAGCTTCTTTACCTTGTACAGCAGTGAATTCTGTGCCATCGATAGCAGGAATAGTATCAAATGTAATATCTAAGGCACCATTACGACCAAAGGAACGAGCCTTTTTCAAAGACGTAATCGTACCAGAACCTACAGTACCAGCAGGAACTAACAATACATTGCCATCCATTACATTTTCAGCCACCGTGAAGGATACAGTATCGCCTTCATGACTTGTTTTAGAAGAAACAGCATCATTTAAAGTTACTTTAAATACTTGGTCACCTGCCAATGTGCCTACTTGGTTAGTAAGATTTACATTGCTACCATATACTTTAGTTTTTAAAGAAACAATACGCTTTTGTAAAGAGCCACTACCGATACGACCATTTACGCTACGTTCCATTTTCTCTACACGATCAACAAGAGAGCCTGCGTTAATGCTATTTTGATACGTATATTCTAATGCGTCCATTTCTTCACGCAAAGAAATATTTGTACCACTACCTTCTACGGAGTTATAGAGTGTATCAACACGTTTACTCAATGTCGCAGAGTTTCCACTGAAACCAGTACCATACACGGTTTCGTCAAGTTGATTAATGCGGTCCACTACGGCACCATCTTGTACAGAACCATATACAGTAGTTTCCAAAACATGTGTTTTCTCTGTTACTGTACCAGGAGCAGCAAATGCAGTGCCTGAAATTAGGGATGCCATTAAAAGTGTAAGTACTTGCTTCTTCATAAATTCCTCCACAACGTATCTAATGTATAACTGTTATACAACAGAATAAGCACGGGCCTAAGACCGTGCTTATTCCCTGAGTCTACTATTTTATATGCTCAGTGGCCATTAAATTTTCAAATCAATAATCGCAGATACACCTACGCCTTGTACACGAGATGCACCAACTGGGTTTGTGCTATCAACAGGTACTAAACCTTTAACACGAACCATGCCGTTAAAGCTACCTTCTACTTGAGCAACCGCTTTAACTTCTTCAATACTAGAAGCAGGACCAGTAACTTGAGCAGCACCGATATAACCTTTTGTACCAATACTAATAATAGGTACTACTTTAGTTGTATATTCTGTGCTTAAGTTATTTTGTTTCAATAATTTATTTAAGAAAGAGTCAATTTGAGGACCGAATTTGTTAATAACAATACCGATGCCGCCAATTTTAGCTGCACCGCCAAGAATGCTGCTTAAGCCGCCAGCTTGAGTAGTCAAGATGCCACCAAATGCAGTTGTAGTTAAACAAATCCCTAGAACAGCTGTAATAATTTTCTTTTTCATAATAAGCCTCCTGTAGATACTTATATTTTAACAAATTCTATACATAGATTCTAGTGAAAGTATAAGAACTTACACATAAAGATACCAATATTGTATAAAAACACGATGAACGAGCAGTGAATTTTATACAACTTAATTTAATGCTATCATCACGGCATGATACTGTCAATATCTAATAGAACCAATACTTAAAAAGCATCAAAAATCACAAAAAAGAAAGAAATTATATATACTAATTAAAATATTATTTCTAGTTATAGAGCTAACAAATACGTGGCACTTGATCCTCACCTAATAAATCGACTAGACGAACACCGCCAATAGCTGTTTGTAATCCTACTTTACCAATATTTTTATCTAAGGTTTTACCAATGAGAACTGCTTCTTTTCCTTCTTCAAAACCATGTAAAACTTGAAGAACTTGGTCGGTAACCTCTGGTTCAACTACTAAAACGACTTTACCTTCATTCGCTAAATATAGTGGATCATAGCCTAGAATATCACAAACAGACTGTACTTCATCGTGAACGGGAATCGCCGTTTCTTCAACCTTAATACCTACTTGACTTTGATCTGCGATTTCTTTTAACACAGTGCCCAAGCCACCTCTTGTAGGATCTCTCAATAAGGCTACTTGCGGTCCTACTTTATCAAGCACAGCATGAACCATCTTATTTAAAGGAGCACAATCTGTTTTTAACGAATCAGATAAATCTAAACCAAATCGTTGTCCCATAACGGCAATGGAGTGATCTCCAATAGCACCAGATAAGATAATATCCATGCCCGCTTTTACACGATGCGGTCCAATATCTATCCCATCAGGAATCATACCAATACCTGCAGTATTAATATAGATCTTATCGACTTCACCTTTTTTTACAACCTTTGTGTCACCAGTAACGATTTGTATATTTGCAGCCTTAGCCATCTCTGCCATAGTACGAAGAATTTCATCTAATTCCTCAAAGGCAAGGCCTTCCTCCAAAATGAGGCCACAGCTTAAATATTGTGGAACTGCCCCATTCATGGCAAGATCATTAACAGTACCACATACTGCGAGTTTACCAATATTTCCACCAGGGAAAAATGCTGGTTGTACTACATATGAGTCCGTAGAGAATGCCATGCGCCCTGCTGTAACAGGAAATTGAGCCCCATCGTGTAAAGGGGCCAATAAATCATTAGTAAAATATTTCAAAATAAAACGCTCTGTCAATTCATGACTGAATCGACCGCCATTACCATGGACTAAGCGAACTCGTTCCATATTAATCCTCCCACGTCGATCCACCACTGGAATATCCATATTTGTACCAAGCAGCACAACTACCTTCTACAGAGACCATACAAGCTCCTACGGGATGATCCGAAGTACAACTTTTACCAAATAATGGACATTCACTTGGTTTAATAAGGCCTTGCAAAACTCGTCCACATTGACAACCTTTTGGATCAAGGGATGGTTTTTCTAGCTCAATGGGTAGCGCACGCTCCGCATCATAAGCGGCATACTCATCTTTTAAAGCTAAGCCAGAATTTGGAATAATACCAATACCACGCCATGCATCATCACATATGTCGTATACTTCCTTCATCATAGCTTGAGCCACAGGATTCCCCTTCTGCATAACTACAGAATGGTACGTATTACCCACAACAATATTACCAGTTTTTCGTTGCTCTAAAATATTAGCAATAGCAGACAGAATTTCTAAGCCGTCAAAGCCAGCGATACAAGAGGGAACACCATATTCTTCAGATAGGAAACCATATGGTTCTTCACCAATAATAACACTTACATGACCTGGCAAGATAAAGCCGTCAATATGGCCTTCTTGTCTATCTAATAAAGCCCGCAAAGCAGGTGGTACTAATTTATGAGATACGAGGAAGAAAACATTCTTCAGCCCTGCATCGTGAACAGCTTTCACAGTAGCACAAATGACTGCTATCGTCGTTTCAAAGCCAATAGCTAAAAGACGATTTTCTTTTCTGGATATTTTTACTTAGTTCTATCACCTCTAAAGGTGTATAGATTACATGGATATAAGCCCCTTAGCTTGAGCTTCACTGAGGCTGCTATAACTACCAGGAACCTTTAACATGTCCCCAAAGGTAGCAATAATAGTATCCTCACGTTCTGCATAGGCTAATGCCTTATCCATATATGTTTGATCTGTTACACATACAGGACAGCCTGGTCCACTAACAAGTTCAATGCCACTTGGCAATAGTTGACGAAGACCTTCTCGAAAAATCGACACTGTATGTGTGCCACACACCTCCATAAGCCGCACAGTTTCGCCGGGCTCATGAAGTGCATTGATACGTTTTAACAATGCATCAGCTGTGTTCTGCTTTTCCTGCAAAGTAAGCTTCTTCAAGTTCTTCTAACTCCTTAAAGGCCTCTAATGTTTTTTGAGCCTCTTCTTCATCAACAATTTGTACTGCAAAACCTGCATGAACTAATAGCCAGTCCCCTACCTTTGCTTCTGGTACGAGGAGCAAGCTACAGTCTCGTGTAGCACCCGTCAATTCAACAGTGCCAATAGCATCATTCACAGCAATTAATTGAGCTGGTACAGCTAAGCACATACGATCTCCTTATCTTTATTTCTAATAACACTCGTTTATATAGTAAAAAAGTCACTTTAATTAGAAGCTTTTCAAAAAATCTTCCTCAGAATATATAAATATATTTAATATAATTGTATCACAATTACAAACATTATTTAGTGATAGCCGCTACAAGTAGCTCAGACTAACTATCAGGCTTGACTCCCAAGCCATAATTGGCCTAAAGCAAGTCCTCCATCATTAGCTGGTACAGCTTCATTCATATATAAATTGCCTACATGCCATGCACGATAAATCAACTCTACTAATTTACGGTTCTGGAATACGCCACCTGATATAGCAGCATCGCTAATTTTATAACGTTCCATCAAATCAGCTGCAGTTTCACAAACTGCAATAGCAATCGTTTTATGGAAAGATGCAGCTAGATGAGCACGCGATTCACCTTGTACAACGCCATCCATAATGGCTTGTACAGTAGGTGTAAAGTCTAGAACTTTCCCATCATAATTATAGTCAAGTAAAGAACCTTTTTCTTCGCCGCATAAGGCTTCTAAGGCAATGGTAATTTGTGCATCATATGTATGTATCATACCTAACCCTAAGAGAGAGCCTACAGCATCAAATAAACGACCACAACTAGTTGCTTGTATCATGGGCATTGTAGATTGTAACACTTTATCTAGGATTTCCCAACCTTTTGGAAGATTTTCCATCCATGTTTGGTAAGCAGAAGGAATATCATTTCCATAATAATTACGTATGTACCACAAGGCTTGACGCCAAGGCTCAGAGACAGCTTTTTCCCCACCGGGTAAAGGCGCCTCATGAATATGAGCTAATCGTTGATATTGATTGCCTTTACAGAGAAGGAACTCCCCTCCCCATATGGTTCCATCTAGACCATAACCAGTACCATCCATAGCAATGCCTAGTACAGGGCCTATCAAATTGTGTTCAGCCATAACAGAGGCTATATGTGCATGATGATGCTGAATCGTGACGACTGGTATTTGTGAGCTTGCCCCAATATGTTCCCCTAAATGAGAGGAGAAAAATTGGGGATGACTATCTACAATGATTCTGTTAGGCTTTATGGAAAATAAATTTTCATATCGATCAATCGTCCACTCTAGCGTTTCATGGGTAGATGCATTTTCTAGGTCTCCAATATGAGGCCCTATTAAAATTTCATTCCCTTTGTTGAGAGCAAAAGCGTTTTTTAAATCACTGCCCATAGCCAGTATCGGTGTCGCCGCTATGCTTTCACAATGAATCGGCTCAGGTACGTAGCCACGACTGCGACGAATAAATCGTGGTTTATTATTGATAACCATCACTACAGAATCATCAAGAGGTGCGTAGATTTCACGATTATGAACGAGAAAATAATCTGCTACCTCACCTAGCTCATTAAACGCTTGGTCATCGTTATATAATACGGGATCACCGCTTCTGTTACCACTAGTCATAACCCAAGCTGCATCAGATGGTAATAAGACCTCGTGCATCGGTGTATACGGCAACATAACGCCTAGCATATGATTATCAGGTGCTACGTGAGAACTTAAACGGACAGAGCTATTATGATTTCTTTCTAATAGCACAATTGGACGTTCCATCCCCGTCAATACATCTAGTTCTACATCGCTAATTTGAACTAACTCTATAGCTGTATCTAATGAACCAACCATAATAGCTAATGGCTTATGAGGCCTATTCTTACGCTTCCGTAAGCGTTGTACAACCGCGTCATTTCGCGCATCGCATACAAGATGATAGCCACCTACCCCTTTTATAGCGATAATGCTACCTTCATTAATCAATTCACGCGTTGTATTCCATACATTTACGGTATCTACAGCCGTTCGATTTGGCTTGTATAAAGTATAACGAGGCCCACAATAAGTGCATGCATTTGGTTCAGCTCTATAACGACGCCCCTCTATATCTTCATACTCAGCTAGACAAGCTTCACACATAGGAAACTCGTTCATCGTCGTTCGTTCCCGGTCATAGGGCAACGATTTGATTATCGTATATCGTGGTCCACAATTTGTACAATTGATAAAAGAATATTCCTGTCTTCGCTTATCATGTTGTAACTCTTTAAGGCAATCTTCACAAGGAGCCGTGTCTGCACTGATAAACGTACTAACATCCTCTCCTAATGGAGATGGTTCAACGGAAAATGTAGTTTCCTCATCTTTTATAGTAAGAGGCTGCACTGTTTGACTAGTGATACGGCATAAACGAGGTTGCTCTTCTTGAATAGCATCTAAAAATAGTTGTAATGCTCCTAGAGGACCTTGTATTTCAACATATACACCGCGGCTATCATTATATACAATACCAGTTAATCCTAGAGAATGGGCACACATAGAAACAAGGGGCCGGAATCCGACCCCTTGAACTATACCGGTATAGCGAATTCCCCAGCGTTCTATAGTTTGATTACTATTTTCTTTCATATGAACTCCTACTATACTCGGAGAATAATTGATAATTAACCTAAAGCGACAGGAATACTACCATCGATACCCGCTTGTTCCAACTCAGCTTGGATCATGATGGCACATTCAATACGTTTCTTTTGTAGACGACAACCAAATTCATACGGAGTTTCTAAGTCGCCACCTAATGTAATATTATTAGCATGACAACCACCAGAACAGAAGAATTTAGCCCAACATTCAGCACATGTTGGTTTTGAGAATACATGGGTGTTACGGAAATCTTTAGGGATTTCTGTATTTTGCAAACCCTCATACACATTCCCAATTACGTAACCGTCTTTACCAACGAATTGATGACATGGGTAAATATCACCATTTGGAACAATTGCCATATATTCATGACCAGCACCACAACCACGAAGACGTTTTGCCATACATGGACCGCGGTACAAATCCATACGGAAGTGGAAGAAGTTAAACTTCTCACCCCAACCTTCTAATTGACGTTCCAAATAGATATCTGCCAATTTCTCATATTCTTTTTCAAGTGCTGGCCAATCTTCTTCACGAAGAACATAGTCCCCTTCTTCACCTACAACAGGCTCCATGGACAAATGTTCAAAGCCAAGATCAGACATAGCCATAACATCTTTAGTAAAGTCTAAGTTTTTATGCGTATATGTACCACGTACATAGTATTCTAAACCATGACGTTGTTTTACGGCATTGATAAGGTTTTTAGCAATATATTTATAAGACTCAGCACCACTACCTGCTACTGGTCGCATTGCATTATGCACGGATTCACGACCGTCCAAGGATAATACAAGACTCAACTTATGCTCGTTTACATAGTCAATTTTATCTTGTGTTAAAAGCATGCCGTTCGTAGTTAATGTAAGCTTAAAGATTTTATTGTGCTGTTCTTGAATGGACTCAATGTATTCAACGGTTTGTTTAACAACATCCCAGTTCAATAGCGGTTCACCACCAAAGAAGTCAATTTCACAATGTTGACGAGGACCACTCATTTTAATGAGAAAATCTACCGCCCGTTTCGCTACATCAAAGCTCATTAACTCACGTTTTACACCGCCGTAATCACCTTGGCTAGCAAAGCAGTATTTACATGCTAAATTACAATCATGCGCAATATTAAGACATAAAGCCTTAACGATAGGCTTTTCACCTACTACAAGTTTAAATTCTGTACTCATTGGAGCAAATAATTGTTCTGCTTTAATGAGCTCATCTAACTCGTCCATAATCTCATCGAGTTCTACTGCGTCTTCTTTAGCATCTAACGCAGCATGTACCGCATCGCGATTTGTGCCATCATATATGTCAAGAACTCTATCGATGAGTTCGTCGATAACGTGAATAATACCGCTATTTACATCTAAGCAATAGTAGTTATCCTTCATCCGAAACTTATGGATCATTGGTTTTAATTCTAACATGGTACCTCCAATTGATATGTATGGTAAAAGTTCTAGTATATAGAACTTTCTAAATAATTGTACCACATTTCTAACGTAAAGGTTATGAAAAGAGTCATAAAGATATACCATACAAGGTATGTATTATAAACATAAATAAAAAAGGCCCGCTAAGCGAGCCTCTTTATTATTTTTGTTTGCAAACTTGATTACCAACTGTGCAGCTTGTTTTGCAAGCGGATTGGCAAGATGTTTGACATTCCCCACAACCGCCAGTTTTAGCAGTTTTTTGTAAGGATTCAGTGTTGATAGTACGAATGCGTTTAGCCATGGTTATCCTCCTCAATACTTATCGAATGATATTTATTTTATCATATTTATAAAAAGCCTGTAAAATACTTATTTCGTTAAGTTTTCTTCTCTTACGATAGCTTCTTTAGCTTCTACTGGAGTAGTTCCAGCTAATTCAGGTTCTTTAGCTTCTGTTACAATTACATCTTCACCTTTAGTTTTCTTAGGCTTATCCTTACGCAATACTTTACGCAATGCCATGGCAACTGGTGTAACGATAACAGCCGCAAAAACAGCCTCTGGAATACCATGTGTAGCAGATAAGAAAAGAATAGATCCTAACACTTGATCTGGGCTAAGGTTCATTTTAAGAGCAAACATATCTGCGTAAAGCAAGAAGATTAAGCCCATAACCATAATTGTATGGAAGATTGTGCCCATAAATGCGGTAACGATGATACGTGGGCCTTGAGGTACTTTCCACAATACTAGATATACTAAATATGCTAAGATTGGGAACAATACACGAGGCAACACGGAAATGATCGGATTGATAAATAGTGGAGATAAGATATTAGGGCGCTGTAATATTTTGCCACAAGCTATAGCAACCAAAAATAAAGCCTACAAAGCCACCTACCTTAGGACCTTCTACAATGGCACCAATCAATGTTGGTACATGTAGTGTTGTTACATTGAGTGGTCCCAATGGGATGATACCATAGCCAGATAAGCCTAAAGCAATCGTAATGCCGGCCAATAAACCGATAATGGTAAGTTCACGAATAGTAATACTACTTTTCTTTTGTTTTTCAGCTTTTGGGATCTCCATAGGACTTTCCTTTTCATTATCTTGGATTGATACAGTTGAGTTATCATCCACTAGACGTTCATTGTTGTTCATAAATCCTCCTTCGCTCTCATTCCATGCTGGATATAAGTCGAAACTAGAAATTAAATACTTTCACGGCGTCGTGAAATAATACCACGCTCTACCAATGCACCAATAATTACAGCCACACCTATCATACCAGCCTCTAAAAGAGCTGGCGTTATAAATATAAGCGGATTACCTTGGTACGTTGGGAAAACGGTGGGAACTAAAGATAAAATAAATTCAGGAATGTAGCCACCATATAATATATGAGCATTCATAGCAAGCCACATAGCTGCAGTAATAACAATGCGCAATAAACGCACACCTTTATATGCTAAATCACGAGGATATAAGTAAAATACAAATACCAATAAAGATACTAGCAACAAAACAAGCTCAGCAAATAATATATTTACATTCATTGATGATGCATACATAAAATATACCATGGGATCTTGTAAATCAATATGTAGAATGGAACCGATATACAAGAACGGAATCGGTATAATATAACCAATCATATCGAGGGCTTCATCGATCATACCCCAACGGTGAGTACGGTTAAAAAACTTTGTTCCTAGTAAACCGCATAGTTCAATAAGAACTTGAACAATAAAGTACACTACAAATAGTAGTAATGCTTTAGTTATACCATTGTCTACATTAAAGCTAAACGGGGTGTGAAGAAAAGAAAATACAGTCCACCACGCCCAGCTGTATGTATGATAGCCCATATGCAACGGCAAGTCATCATTAAATTTAGCATTCTTTAGCCGGCGCACCATAAATGGTATCACCAGCGATAATACGGGAAATACTAATACTGGCAATGATAAGGCACCACTTAATGACAGTACTGTTGTAACGGCACTAACAAAGAGCGCGCAAACAAAGGTAAATTGCCAAAAACTTTTATTCATTACGGCCTCCCACTAATCGAGTTAAACCGTAAGCAACAATTAGACTAATTGTGACACCAATATACATAGACACTAAAAAAGCCACATCTCTGCCTACAGTTGGCCAGCCCCACAACATAGATAAATCTACACCTAGGAAAATGCCTTTGTATGCAATGCCATGAATGGCAATCCAACTCACTAGGTAAGCAATACGGCTTATAGATTTACCATCACCAAAGGTACTGTCTTTAAACGATAAATACGCCCAAGGCATAAATAGGGATAACAACAAATACCATACTAATGCTACTGTCGCACTCGATCCATTATGAATCATATACGCAATAATCGGAATTACCACGATAAATAGATTCAAATAAAAAGATCGTTTACAAATATCTATCAAAATGTTCATATAGATCTCCTATGATATGTAATCTCTTTGTATTTTACAATAATCAAGGATAAATGTCATCAAAAAAGAAAAACCTCCACACAGGTAAATACTTACCAAGTATGGAGGTCTTTAATTAAGCTACTACAGAATCAGCTGTTACATCAATTGTAGGAACAGTTTCCTTTTGTTCTTCTTTCTTCAACAATGGAGTCATGCTTTCTAAGCCGATACCCAATGTGAATAGATTATGCAACCATGCTGTTTGGCTTGGCGGCATAATACCGAGTACACCACCACCTACAAGAGCACCATTGAAACCAACGATACCATTGTAATTTGCTTTGATGCGTTTCATCAATGCCATAGAAATGCGGCGTAAATCTACAAGAGCTTGTAAGTTATCGGAAGAAATAGTAACATTTGCAATTTTTTGAGCAATTGGAGCGCCTTCATTCATAGCGATACCAACATGTGCTTCAGAAATTGCTGGGGAGTCATTAATACCATCCCCTACCATCATAACAGTATAGCCTTCAGCTTTAGCTTGCTTTACATAAGCTGCTTTATCTTCTGGCAATACTTCAGCATGTAATTCATCAATACCGAGTTCGTCAGCTACACGTTGTGCATTACGTTTGGAGTCACCAGTCATCATGACAACCTTTTTAATACCCAATGTGTGTAAATCAGCTATAACTTGTTTTGCTTCCTCACGAACAGGGTCTTTAATACAAATAACCGCTGCTAATGTACCCCCAATAGCGAGGTAAATATGGGAAGATGAATTTGGTAAATTGTTGAATTTTTCTTGTTCATCTGCAGGAATTTTTGTCTTTTCATCATCAAAGATGTAGTGAGCACTACCAATGCGTACACGGTAGCGACCGACTTTAGATGCAATACCATGAGCTACAACGTATTCTACATCGGAATGCATTTCCTTGTGAGGCAAGTCATGATCCTTAGCAGCGCGTACAATTGCTTTTGCCATGGAGTGAGGGAAATGTTCCTCAATACATGCAGCTAATTTCAACATTTCATCTGCATCATGACCGTTGAACGGGATGATTTGTTCAAACTCAGGTTCTGCTTTTGTAAGAGTACCAGTTTTATCGAACACAATCATATCTGCTTGTGCAATTTGTTCTAAGAACTTACCACCTTTAACAGTGATACCGCGTTTAGATGATTCTTGCATAGCAGAAAGTACTGCCAAAGGAATGGATAATTTTAGAGCACAAGAGAAGTCAACCATAACGAAAGACAATGCTTTCATTACATTTCGAGTCAACAAATATGTTAAACCAGCACCAATAAAGCTAATTGGAACTAATTTATCTGCCATGCGGTATGCTTGTTGTTCCATACCAGATTTCATTTGTTCAGACTCTTCAATAAGGTTAACGATTTTTTCGTAACGAGATGTTTTGGATGTACTACGTACTTCTACAATAGCTTTACCGTCTTCTACAACAGTACCTGCATATACAGAACTATCTTTATCGCGGCGAACCGCTTCAGGTTCACCAGTCATGGAGCTTTCGTTAACAAGAACAACACCATCGATAACGACGCCATCCAATGGAATCACTTCGCCTTGACGAATGATAATTTGATCCCCTGCCACAACTTCGTTAACGGGCTTGCTCACTTCGATATCGTCAACTAATACCCATACTTTATCTACATTCAAGGACATGCTTTGAGCAAGATTCAATACGGATTTACGGTGAGTCCATTCTTCCAAAATATCCCCAATACCCAATAGGTACATAACAGCACCAGCTGTAGGGTAGTCTTTTTGAAGTAAAGCAGCACCAATAGCTACGCCATCAAGTACTTCTACGGTTAACTTACGTTGCCACAATGTTTTAATCGCTTTGCCGATAAATTTAATACCATCAAACCATGCCCATGCAGCTGCAATTGGTGCAGGCAACACGGCTTTTTTACCTAAGTAAACTGCAGTGCGGTTGATCATCATTTCACGGTATTTTTTATTTACCAAGCGTGGAGAATATTCGTTCAAAGCAGGTGCTTCGGACAAATCTAAATCGCGTAGACCTAGCACTGCATCACGCACAGCATCAACATCGCCAGTATGTTTAATGGCGATTTGACTGCTACGAGTGTAGAAGGTTACATCTACAATTGCATCATTAAGGAGTAATGTATCCTCTACATAAGCTGCTTCAGCCTCTGTAAAGTGATGACCAGTTACCTTAACATGCAAGCGATTTCTGAGTTTTTTTACTACAGAAAATTGTAACATATGTGCAATCCTCTAATTATTTGTTTTCTTCAAAGATTTCTTCGTTGCGTGCTTCGTTGATTTCTTGAGCTTCTGCCAATACATCAGATGCGGATGCTTGTACTTTTTCAGCTGTTTCTAATACAGTTTCTTTAGCGCGAAGGCCAGCTGCTACGATACCAGCATATACTTTTTTAGCATCTTTAGAAGTTAATACTTTAAGACCTACAGTACCCAATGCAAGACCTGCTGCGAATAAGTTAGCGTTTTTAAGATTTTTTTGATCGATGTTGAACATGATAACATTCCTTTCTACTAAATATGATAAAAAATTTAAATACTATATTTGAAAAGAGAAGCCATTATAGAGACTCCTCTTCTCTTCCAAAAACTTGAGTGTTGTTCTGATTACTTATCAGCACGTTTAATGCCTAATGCTTTATTGGAACCGTCACAACTGCAGTTTCCACCACAGCCAGATGATTTACCGGAGTCAGATCCACCGTCGCCACAGCCACAGCCACCTTTACCGCCTACTTGTTTAAACATTTTAGAACCAATATAAGCTAGAGCTAGAACAACTATGAGTCCTATAATAAGATTATCCATTATTTTGCCTCTTTCTCAATATCAACTAAATCACAATATCTGTCTTAGTGATAAATAAGATAAAAGCAATATCTAAAGGATATTCCCCTTTTCTCATTATCATTTAACCACGAATATTGATAATTAGCAAGTATTTTTTTTAAATTAACTATAACTAAATCGCAATTCTTCAATGCAGTTTGATTTAACTACCTATAAAGTGGCTAAAATACTGTATTTAACGACTCACGAATTAGAAACCTAATGCACGGCCCACATTGTAGAAGATGAAACAAGCAGTCCAAGCAAATGCGTTTTCATAGAAGAACATGAAAGCAACCCATTTCCAAGAACCTGTTTCACGTTTAATAACAGCTAATGTTGCCAAACAAGGTGGGTAAATTAAGATAAACAACATCATTGTCAAACCAATTAACGGTGTGAAATGAGGGTCATTTTGTAGGTACTCAGTCAACGGTGCTGGATTTTGATCATCGCCACCAACAGCGTAAATAGTACCTAATGTAGAGATAACAACCTCTTTAGCCGCTAAACCAGCTACTAATGATAGGCCCATTTTCCAATCAAACCCCAATGGTTCTAGCACTGGGTTGATGGCTTTACCAAAGGATGCTGCATAGGATTGTTCAATTTTTTCCGCAGCTTGTTCTTTACCAAGTTTGTCATTTTCAGCATCTAAGTTAGCACTGTTTTTATACATTGCCCATGCTGCTGGGAACAAGTCTTTATTTTTATCTTTAATATCATTGAATAATTCAGGCGCTGCAGAATCAGCTTCTACGGCTACTTCAGGTTCATCTTCTCCTGCTTGCTTAGCAGCATCAGTAGCATCTTGTACAGTAGATTTCATATCTTCAACAATTTTATCTACTGCTTCTTTTTGGTCATCTGCAGTAATGCCAAATTGTGCTAATGTAGCTGCATCTTTTACTTCGTACGCTTGAGCAACTTGTTCTTTCATTGCATCGTAATCTTTGGAGTATTCTACATCCATAGGGTATGCAGTGATAAACCAAATCAAGATGGATGCTGCCATGATGAAAGTACCGGCTTTAATAATGTACAATTTAGCACGTTCATACATATGTAACCAAGTTGCTTTCAATGTAGGCAAGTGGTAAGGAGGTAATTCCATTACAAATGGTTCAGCCTCACCAGAGAAAATGAATTTACGGAAGATTTTCGCAAAGATAACACCAAAGATAATACCTAAGAAGTATACAGAGAATACAACTAATGTACTATCCCATCCATTTGGGAAGAACGCATTAGCAAATAAGATGTATACAGGTAAACGAGCAGAACAGCTCATGAATGGTGTAATCAAAATTGTAACCATTCGATCCTTATAGTTATCAAGGATGCGAGCGCCCATTACGGATGGTACGGAACAGCCAAAGCCTAATAATAAAGGAATAAAGGATTTACCATGCAAACCACAAGCGCGCATTACGCGGTCGATAACGAAGGCTGCACGGGCCATATAACCAGTATCTTCCAAGAAGGAAATACCAAGGAATAGCAATAGAATCAATGGTAAGAAGGAAAGTACGGCACCTACACCGGCGATAATACCGTCAGATACAAGGGACTGTAATTGACCTTCTGGAATATTTTGAACTGCATAAGCTTGTAATGCAGCAAAGCCATCTTCAATCCAACCTTGAGGAATACCACCTACGATGTTTACGAACGCAAACAATAGGTACATAACAATCATGAAGATTGGTAAGCCCCAAATACGGTGTGTTAAGATTTTATCATAACGATCGGAGCGTGTTTCTATTTCTTTTGGAGCTTGTGTTAAAGATTGGTTATATACTTCAATAGCATAACGATGACGATATTCTTGGAATACTATATCAAGATCAACTTGATCTTTGATTTCTTCACGGATAGCAGCTGCCTTTTGTAAAACTGCCTCTGTATTCGCAAAGCCTTTAACTTTTTCCACCACATCTGGATCGTTTTCTAATAATTTAATAGCGATCCAACGTAGTGGATACGTTACTGTACCAGCTTCTTCAAGTGCTGCTACTAGTTCAGCAATTTTGCCTTCTAATAAATCACCATAATTAACTGTTACACCAGGCGCTTTTTGAGAAGCAGCTACGCTAATTGTTGCTTCTAACAACTCTTTTGTACCAATGTTTGTACGACCTACTGTACTAACGATTGTAGCGCCTGTTAATTCAGCCATTTTTTTAAAGTCGTATTTGATGCCCATTTCTTCAGCAACGTCAGACATGTTTAGAGCAATAACCATTGGCTTTTCAAGTTCCAACAGTTGTGCCGCTAAATACAAGTTACGTTCTAAGTTAGATGCATCAAGAACGTTTACGATTACATCTGGATTATCGTTTACGATTACATTTCGAGCTACTAACTCATCCAATGAACGTGCTGTTAAACTATACGTACCTGGTAAGTCAATAAATAATAAATCACGACCATTAAAATTAGCATGGCCTTCTTTCTTTTCTACCGTAACGCCGGCATAGTTACCAACGTGTTGCTTCGCCCCTGTGATATTGTTAAACATTGTAGTTTTACCACAGTTAGGGTTACCTGCTAAGGCAATACGAATTTGCCTATTTTCTGCCATATAGACCTCCTATTATACCTCTACATCAATCATGCCAGCTTCACTTGTACGAAGTGCTAATTCAAAGTTTTTAACTTTAACTTCTACTGGATCACCCAAAGGGGCAAACTTCATAACATGAATTTTTGTACCTTTAACAAGGCCCATGTCAATCAGACGATGTTTAACATTGCCACTGCCATGTAGAGCAACAATAAGACCAGACTCACCTGGCTTCATGTCTTTCAATTTTTTGATAGCCATATTACACCTCCTATTTATTTTTTGTACCTAACAACCTCATATTAACCACACCAAATAAGAATGCGTATTAATATCTTAAACTATTATACCAAATTAAACATTAATTTCAACAATTATTATCAATTTAAGGTTATTTTCTATCTCATATGTATATTTTTTTCTCATATTAACTATGAATATTATTTTATTATGATTCAAGATAACCCCACTGGGTATAGCATTTATCTATCCATTATTAATTCATAGTACAAACACAAAATAAGAAATATTACTAAGATTATCATTACTGATAACTTAATCATTCTCATTTATCCCTTTAAACTCTATTTTAATATTTATATTTTAATGTTTTTCATTCTCATAAATATTCATTAAATCGTTGTTTTCCAATTTATTATCAATTAGTTGTGATTTTAATATAATTTCACACCTATTTTATTTAAAATTCGTCTATGGTTCCCTAATAATAATGGCCCGGGATAACAATTCAATTTATTTGCCCCTGCTATGTGCATAAGGTATAATTAATATAATATGTATTATAGAAAGGACTATCCATGAAATCTTTTAAAACTTTAGGCGTTTGCGATGAGCTTATCCAAGCCCTACAAAAACAAGGTATCAAGGAGCCCACGCCAATCCAAGAACAATCCATTCCTGTGGTATTTAAAGGGAATGATGTTATAGCAAAAGCTCAAACAGGCACAGGCAAGACTCTTGCCTTCTTATTGCCTATTCTTCAGCGTGTACATACAGATGTACATCAAGAACAAGTGCTTATCATTGCACCTACACGTGAACTTATAAAACAAATCGCAGATGAGGCGAAAGAAATTGGAGCTATTCTAAACGTAGATATCCTACCTCTTATCGGCGGTAAAACAATTGAAGCCCAATTACAACAACTAGGTCGTCGTCCACAAGTGATTTTAGGTACACCAGGTCGCCTACTAGATCACGCGAAACGAGGTTCTTTACATTTAGATTGTATTCGCCGTGTTGTACTAGACGAAGCAGACCAAATGCTTCATATGGGTTTCTTGCCTGATATTGAAAGTCTCATCAGTCAAACAGATGCAAATAGACAGCTATTACTATTCTCTGCAACGATTCCAGACAAAATTCGTAACCTTGCAAAGGCATATATGTCTAAACCAGTTTCTGTTACAGCTGAAGGTAAACATGTTACCCTTGAATCGATTGATCAACGAGTGTATATGATGAACCCTGAAGAGAAAACAGAACGGCTCATCAAAATGATCGAAGAAGATAATCCATTCTTAGCCATCGTTTTCTGTAATAAACGAGAAGGTGCCGTTCGTTTATCCTATGAATTGACTGCAGCTGGTCTTAACATAGCAGAAATGCACGGCGACTTAACACAAGGCCGTCGCACTCAAATTTTGCGAGACTTTGCTAAAGCGAAAACACAAATCTTAGTTGCTACAGATATTGCAGCTCGTGGTATCGATATTGAAGGTATTACTCATGTATATAACTACGATGTACCTCGCGATGTAGATTACTACATCCATCGTATTGGCCGTACTGGTCGCGCTGGTAATTCTGGTGTGGCCGTAACCTTTGCAACACCACAAGATGAATCTTGGTTACGACGCATCGAGCGTGCCATCCAAGCAACGCTTACAAAATACACTAAAGATGGTCAAATCAAAACTAAGGGTAACGCAAGTGCTGCACCAAAACGTGCAAAAGCAGCAGCTAAAGCTAAAGTAAGTAGCTCTTATCAAGCTACTAAGGCTAAGGCCCACAAAGCACGTGGTCATAAGGGTTCCAATACACGCCAACGCCGCACATCTACGTCTCAAACAGGACGTCGTGGCAAACGTAGATAATACAACATTTATATTGATTATTTAGTAAATGAAGATATTATTTCTCTTCAAAGAATATATCAACCAAAAGACGCGCACAGCATAGCTGTACGCGTCTTTTTATTGTCAAACTACATTGGAAGTTTCTATATATTTTTAAATATTTAACTATAATAGAATAGTATTTACTTGTTTGCGTAAATACTTGGTACTCCATCTACATCGGAGCACTGAGTTTTACATTGAGATCGATTACTACAAATCCAGTTTACTCGACCTCTCACCTCTTGCTTTACAAAATAACCTTGCTTACATCGCGGACATTTATATTGTTTATCATCATCAGATATTTCAATATTATTTTCGCTATTAAGATTCACACCTTCAACAGGTTGCGTATGCTTACATGCAGGATAATTGGTACAACCTAAAAAGGCGCCAAATTTACCATTTCGCTGTTGCAAATGGCCCTTATTACACTTCGGACAAACAGGCAAAGAACTTAAATCTATGTCAGTATTATCCATTGGTCGCTTGCGATTTTGATTCGTTATCGTGCGAACTACATTTGGCATCATTTGACCAGAATTTACCTGCTTATCAAAGCCAAGCTTATCAATCAACAATTGTAAAAACTTAACTTGATCAGACAAGAAGGAATCTAATGTATCCTCACCTTCACTCATGAGCGCCAATCGTTCCTCCCATACAGCCGTTTCATCAGGATATAGCAATTCATCAGGCAATGCATCCACTAAGAGATAGCCTGTTTCAGTTGGTGATAGAACTTGCTTTTTTCCCGATGTTTTCATAAATCCACGACTGATGAGCTCGTCAATAATATTAGCGCGAGTCGCCTCTGTACCAATACCAGACACCGCTTTTAATTGCTTTTTCAAGTCTTCGTTTTTTACAAACTTGTGAATTTCCTTCATTGCTTGTAACAAAGTAGACGGCGTAAAGCGAGATGGTGGCTTTGTTTGCTTCGCCTCTACAGAGGAATCCGTATATAAAACAGTGTCGTTCTTTTTAACGGCTGGTAAGTGATCTGCCTCTTCAGGAACTTCTTTTTTAGGATCTGATTCTGCCCCACGTTCATCGGTTAAATCCGGCTCCTCATTATCTGTTGTAGACTTAGACTTTTGTCGTTTATAGAGTGTCTTCCAGCCTTCTTCAATAACCACACGACCATTAGCAACAAACTCTTCTTTACACTGCTCTACTATAATTTTAGTTTGCTCATAAACATGCTCTCCATAAAACTGAGCAATATAAGCTTGGCTGATAAGGAAATAAATATTTCGTTCCTCACGAGTCAAGCTATTTATATTACAAGCAACCGTAGTGGGAATAATAGCATGATGGGCCGTAATTTTCTTTTCATTCCAAGCGCGGCTCTTAATAGAGAGGTCAGCATCACTAGCCCACTGTGCTAACCGCTCGTCACCTGCATTCTGTAAATTGTTGAGAATCGCATTACGATCACCATATTGATTCGGTGGTAAATATTCACAATCAGAACGAGGATAGGTGGTCAATTTCTTTTCGTATAATTTCTGTGCCGTATCAAGTACAGTTTGCGGATCATAGGAAAAGGCTTTACCGGCCAATACCTGTAAGGACGACAAGGATAATGGTAATCGCTGTGCATCTTTCTTCTTGGATTTAGTAACAGCCTTAATAATGCCATCTGGACCATCTTTCAACTGTTCAACTAATGCATCAGCTATAACCTTATTAATGAGACGACCATCAGGATCTAAGCCTTTCTGCTCATCTGTAGGTTGCCATGTAGCCCAGAATACACCATTAGGATGGTTATACAAAACTTTTACAGTAAAATAGTCTACTGGCTTAAATGCAGCTAACTCTCGTTCTCTACGTACAACAAGCGCCAAAGTAGGGGTCTTAACTCGCCCTATAGGCAATGTCACCTTATTGCCCTTATAACGTTCGGCTAAAGTATAAGCGCGAGATAAATTCATACCGATAAGCCAATCTGCACGAGCTCTTGCCAAAGCCGATTGATATAAATTATGAAAGTCCTTATTATCTCGTAAATCATTAAGAGCAGAACGAATAGATTTTTCATCGAGCGCATTTAGTAGAATTCGCTGTACTGGCTTTGTATTACCGACATAGTACAATACTTCATCAACTAAAAGTTGCCCTTCCCTGTCCGGGTCACCTGCATTTACGATAATATCCGCTTTACCAATCAGGTCTTTTACCGTCTCAAACTGTTGGCGACTGCTATCTGTAACGAGTAGTTTCCACTCATCTGGCACAATCGGCAAATCTTGAGGGCGCCAACGAATATATTTATCGTCGTAATCGCCTGGTTCTGCTTGATGTAATACGTGACCAACCACCCAAGTCACTACATCATCACCTTGGATAAAATAGCCATTCCGCTTTTGGATATTTTTATTTTCTGGCAAGCATTTACTAATTTCGCGAGCCATGGATGGCTTTTCTGCAATAAATAACCGCATGGTCCCCCTCCTTAACATGAAGATAACGGCTAATCCCCAAGCCGTTCTATGAAATCTCATTATACTACAATTTAGTGGTCATAACTAGAAAAATCATGTATAATTTTTACGATATAGACTGTAAAAGTAGAACGGTAATATATATCTACTTATACAAACATACTAATAGAGGTGAACCATGACATTTTTAGAAGAAGTACAACGTCGTCGTACGTTTGCTATCATATCTCACCCGGATGCGGGTAAAACAACATTAACAGAAAAATTACTATTATACGGTGGTGCCATCCACTTGGCGGGTTCCGTAAAGTCTCGTAAAACTGCAAAACACGCTGTATCTGACTGGATGGAAATCGAAAAACAACGTGGTATTTCCGTAACGAGTTCCGTGTTGCAATTTGACTATGACGGTTGTCGCGTAAATATTCTCGACACACCTGGTCACCAGGACTTCTCCGAAGATACATACCGTACATTGATGGCTGCCGATAGTGCTGTCATGCTTATCGACGTAGCAAAAGGCGTCGAAGCACAGACGAAAAAACTATTTGCCGTATCTAAAGAACGCGGTATTCCTATCTTTACATTTGTAAACAAAATTGACCATTTCGGTCGTAGTCCATTTGACTTGATGGAAGAAATCGAAAATGTTCTTGGCATTCGTACATGCCCTATGAATTGGCCTATCGGTATCAATGGCGAATACAAAGGTGTATACGATAGAGAACATGAAACTATCGAGCTCTTTGCAAAAGACGAAACACATGGTCAAGAAAAACTTGCCTCTGAAAAAGGCGCTTTAACTGATCCTCGTATGAAAGAGTTATTAGGTGATGATGTATATCAAGCCTTGCTTGATGATATTGAATTGCTTGACGTTGCAGGCGATCCATTTGACTTTGATAAAGTTCGTGCCGGTGAATTGACGCCAATGTTCTTTGGCTCTGCTATGACAAACTTTGGGGTAAAACCATTCTTGGAGAAATTCTTAGAACTTGCGCCATCCCCTGCTCCACGTCAAGCTGTAGAAGAAATAGTACAACCTACTAGCGAAGACTTCTCCGCCTTAGTATTTAAAATCCAAGCTAATATGGACCCTAACCACCATGACCGTATCGTATTCATGCGCATCTGCTCTGGTAAATTTGAAAAGGGCATGTCCGTATTACATCGACAATCCAACAAAACGATTCGCCTATCTCAACCTCAACAATTCTTAGCTACAGAACGTACTATCGTAGAGGATGCATACCCTGGCGATATTATCGGTGTCTTCGATGCTGGTACTATGGGCGTAGGTGACACACTATGCGCACCAAAGCACAAAGTAACCTTCGGTGACTTCCCTGTATTCCCACCGGAATTCTTTGCTCGCGTATCTCCAAAAGATACGATGAAGCGTAAACAATTCCAAAAGGGTATGACTCAATTGGCTCAAGAAGGTGCTGTTCAAATCTTTGAGCAACCAGGTGCCCTTGACTCCTTCGTAGTTGGCGCCGTTGGTATGCTTCAATTTGAAGTATTAGAATATCGCCTCAAAAACGAATATGGTGTAGATTTACTAAATCATACATTGCCATATAGTGTAGCTCGCTGGATTGACGGGGAAGTAGATATTGCATCCTTGAAAGGTATTGATAATGCGATGATCGTAAAAGATAATCGCAATCGCACGGTAGTTCTCATTTCCAACGAATGGCAAATGGGTTGGGTACAAGAGCGTAATCCAGATGTTACCTTCCTAACTACGCCTAAACTACATAATGAGCTATAACGCTTAAACTAGCTATAATACATATATTTTCTACAATGCTAATACAATCTATAACAGCTATAACCGCTATAACTTCTAATTATTTTATGTATTAGAATATACATTTTAGTTATACCCTTATATGTATATACGGGTTAAATTTGCCCCATACAACTTCAAGAAGCTAAGCAAAATAAGACTATATAAGAATTTTAAAATTTAAAACTGGAATATATTTCATAGAATTATAAATTTAAGAAATATATTCCAGTTTATTTTTTTTATATGTAGAAGGAAAATCACAGATTTAAGTCGAATACATATAATATGATTATGTAGGTAAGTAATTTATGATATTACTTTTTGACATATCATATATGCTATGTATATAATTATAAATAGTTATATACATATTATATACATATAAGTATAGGTTTTAATGTTGTTGTGAGTGTTGTAAAAAAAATATATAAGATTTTTATACAGTGTATATTCTATAGTATTTTTCAACCATTCATGATACCATAAAATATAGGTTTATTTTTCTAAAGGAGTGATTTTATGCCACTAATTGACTTAGCCTTAGTCAACAATGTATGGACATTAAAACTGTCCATGATCCAAACCGTAGGTCTCGCTGTTATTACCTTGTTCATAGGTACTTGGATTAACAAACATTCACAATTCTTACAAAGAATGTGTATGCCTGCACCTGCTGTAGGGGCCCTTCCATTTGCATTTTTAACTGCTATTCTTTCTTATTACAAGATTTTAAACATTACATTTGAAGGCTCTCTACAAACATTCTTAATGCTCGCTTTCTTTACTACTATCGGTTTGATGGCTTCCTTGAAAGTCCTCAAAAAAGGCGGCATTTTCATTCTCTTCTTCTTCCTCGCTTGTGCAGTATGGATTGTTGTTCAAAACACAGCAGGTATTATGATTGCTAAAGCGTTAGGTATTGAACCAATCATCGGCATCATGGCAGGTTCCGTATCCATGATCGGCGGTCTTGGTACGGCTGGTGCCTTCGGTCCGTATTACGAACAATTACTAGGCATCCCTGGTACAGCATCTGCTGCAGTTGCAGCCGCAACATTCGGTATGGTTGCTGGTACAATCTTAGGTGCTCCTGTAGGTGAACGCATTATTAAAATGCACAAAGTAAAAACACCTTATCAAAATCCTGAATTATTTGAAGCTGACGGCATTGACATGAGTGAAGCTCAAGTTGAAATCGGCGGCAAACAATTCAACTCTCAAGATCTTTTAACAATTTGTATGTGGATTGGTCTTGCACTTGGTATCGGTACTATCGTAAGTGCTGGTTTATCCGTTCTTACTCCACTACCAGCATACATCGGCGCAATGATTTGTGCGGCTGTAATTCGTAACGTTGGTGACTACACTAAAGCTTACAAAATCAATGACTCTGCACTTGACGCAGTATCTAACGTAGCATTGTCCTTATTTGTAACAATGGCTATCAACAGCTTGAAACTCGTTCAATTAATCGATCTTGCATTACCACTTATTACAATTTTACTAGCACAATGTGTACTTATCTGTGTATTTGCATACCTTATCTACTTCATCTTTGGTCGCAACTACGATGCTGTTATGCTTGGCGCTGGTGCCATCGGTTTCGGTCTAGGTGCTACACCAAATGCGTTGGTTAATATGTTATCCTTGGCAGGCAAACACGGTCCATCCCCTCGTGCATGGCTCGTAGTTTCCTTGGTAGGTGCATTCTTAATCGACTTTGCAAACGCCTTCCTCATTACAACAATGGCAGGCTTCTTGTACTAATAAAAAGGACCCATTCGGGTCCTTTTTTATGAAAAAATCATATTAGCATAAAAAGAGCGTATTAGAATGATATGTTATCAATCTAATACGCTCTTTATGCATTTACTATTTAATTAAAGAAGCCCATGCATTGGCTACATCGGCAAATTCTTGAAGAGTAAAGGTCTCGCCTCTCCGTTGACCGTCGATATTTGCTTTTTCTAACAGCTCTTCAATTCTATCTTTTGATAAGCCCGTTGTTTTCATTGTATTAGAAAATGTTTTACGACGTTGCGCAAAACCAGCTTTCACAACGCGGAAGAATAGTTTCTCATCAATGACATCTACTGGTGGTTTGTCACGCAATACGCAGCGAATGACAGAACTTGTTACCGCAGGAGCTGGTAAGAAGGATTTAGGCGGTACATCAAGAACAATATCTGGCTCTGTATAATACTGAACAGCCACTGATAAAGCACCATAGTCCTTTGTACCAGGCTTTGCCACCATGCGCAAAGCAACTTCCTTTTGTACCATTACAACGAGGCGCTCAATTGGTAATTTACTTTCCAATAGAGACATAATAATTGGCGTTGTAATATAGTACGGCAAATTAGCAACCACCTTAAATGGTTTATGGTTCATGATGGTCGGTACATCTAGTTTCAATACATCACCATGAACTATGCGTACATTGTCATAAGATGCTAATGTTGTATCTAATACTTCTAATAGACGACGATCAAGCTCAATAGCCGTTACATCTGCACCACTTTGTGCTAAACCTTGTGTTAAGGTACCAATACCAGGACCAACCTCTAATACAGGTTCACCAGGTGTCAACTCCGCAGCATGAACGATTTCATCGACGATGCCTCGTTTAATAAGAAAGTTTTGCCCTAGTTTTTTGCTCATTTTAATGTCGAAGCGTTTACATATATAATGTACTACCTCAGGGCTTGCAATTACTGATTCTAACATCTTAACTCCTATTTCAAACTATTTACTGCCTCTTCATAAGCATCTCGCGTTATACCGTAATGATTTAACCGATATAAAAACTGCTTACCATTTCCGTAGCCAATCCCTAATTTTGCACCGATAACAGCTCGACGAGCTGCGCTATCTGACATTCCTGAAAGACCATCACGCACTAAATCCACCATGGAAAATTCATTGGATGATTCTAAAGACTCTACATGTAATGTAGATAAAGCCTTTCTAATGGATTCAGGAGATGCTTGTTCTATGCCAATATCATCATTTGCAAAAGCTTCGTCACGAGGAACAAAGGCATGTTGTGCATTAGGGAATTTTTTCGTCAATACGCGACGAATTCGCTCCCCTGCCGTATCTGGATCAGTTAATATGATGATGCCACGCTTTTCATAAGCAACGCGAATCATATCAATAACGCCTTTTCTAAGGGTAAAACCTTCAGTTGCTATGCAGTCAGCCTCTACAGCTTGGGCAATACTTTGGATATCAGATTTTCCTTCTACGACGATGACTTGTTTAAGCATAGTTCCTCCTTTATTCTATTAGTACATTGTAACACATATATAACATTGCTTAAATACTTATAATCGAGTAGTATAAGTAGTGTAATATATAAAAGGAGGCCTATTATGACCTTACAACAATTAAAGTATGTCACAACAATTGCCAATATAGGTAGTATTAGTGAAGCTGCCAAGAGATTATTTGTATCTCAACCTAGTCTTACAAAGGCCATTAAAGAATTAGAGAAGGAAATGGGCATTACCATTTTCGATCGCACTAATAAAGGTATTACTGTTTCTAAAGAAGGAGAACGTTTCCTCGGCTATGCACGCCAAGTCCTTGAGCAAGCGGCCCTTTTAGAGGAGCAATACAAGAGCCAAAGCGGCGGGAAAAAACAATTTTCCGTTTCTACTCAACATTACTCCTTTGCAGTTAATGCCTTTGTAGAGCTTTTAAAAGGTGCAGGTATCGATCAATACGATGTATCCTTGCGCGAAACACAAACCTATGAAATCATCGACGACGTAGCCCATATGAAGAGTGAAATCGGTTTGCTCTATTATAATGATTTCAATCGTCCTGTATTAGAAAAATTAATTCATACCAACGAATTAACTTTTACAGAATTATTTACGGCTCACCCTCATATCTTTATCGGTAAAACACATCCGTTAGCCAATAAAGATGTAGTTTCTATGGATGAATTAGAAGAATATCCATATATCTCCTTTGAACAAGGGGATCATAACTCCTTCTATTTTTCTGAAGAAATTTTCAGTACCGTTGTACGCCCAAAACACATCCGCGTTCGCGATAGAGCATCTTTATTTAGTCTATTACTTGGACTTGATGGGTACACTGTATCAAGTGGTGTAATCGACAAAGAGGTTAATGGTGAAAACATCATCTCTGTGCCGCTTGCAGAAGAAGGCTTGATGCACATTGGCTATATTACTAACAACAAAATGCAACGCAGTCGTTTAGGCCAAGAATATATTCAAGCCTTAGAACAATACGTTGGCAACTATGGCAGACATATTCAACTACCAGACGATAAAAAATAATTACAAAATTATAGTATTAATAGAGTTGCACATTTTAATAACTCTAGGCGAATTAAATAATTGTATTAAATAGTATATTGAAAGCACTCTCTTTTATGAACTGCCCCAAAATTGGACACAATTTTGAGATGTAGCTCATTTCAGGAGAGTGCTTTTTTATATCTTGATATAACTTAACGAACAAATTTATACGCCTATATAGCTTTAGGTTATACACAACTCTAAGATATAGATATTTTTACATATACTCATACTTCGTTATAATAAACCTATCGAAATTATCGGTTTTACCGTTTATATAAGGAGGATTACTATTATGTCCAAACAATTAGCACCATTCCACTTTGATATTGTAGGTTCTTTCCTACGTCCTGAAGAATTAAAAGAAGCTCGCGAAGCTTTCAATAATGGAAATATTTCTAGAGAAGAATTAACAGCCGTTGAAGATCGTCTCATTACAGACCTCATTCAAAAACAAAAGGCTGCTGGCCTACCAGTTATTACAGATGGCGAGTTTCGTCGTGCCTATTGGCATCTAGATTTCATGTGGGGATTTAACGGCGTAAAAGAAATTGAACTGGAACACGGTTACAAATTCGTCGGTCAAGAAACAGCGCCAGGTTCCCTCGCCCTTACTGGCAAAATTACGGGGACAAACCACCCATTCGTTGAACATTTCAAATTTGTAAAACAATTTGAAGACGAAAATACTACGGCACGTCAAACAATCCCAGCCCCATCTCAATTCTTAGCAGAATTATTCCGTGAGGATAACGGCATTACGACACGCTCCTTCTACCCTGATTTAGAAGAACTCATTCAAGACATTGCTGCTGCGTATCGTCAAGTTATCAAAGATTTGTATGACGCTGGTTGCCGCAACATCCAGTTTGATGATTGTACTTGGGGTATGTGCTGTGACCACGCTTACTGGACAGGTCGTCAAAAAGATAAAAGTGTAACCATTGAAGGCGAAACAGCTAAATATTTGCGCTTAAACAATTTGGCCCTAGAAGGTCGCCCTCAAGATTTAGCCTTTACTACCCATGTATGTCGTGGTAATTACAACTCTACTTGGGCTGCTAGCGGCGGTTATGAACCAGTTGCCCCTATTCTATTTGCCAAAGAAAATGTAGATGCTTATTACCTAGAATTTGACGATGATCGTTCCGGTGGCTTTGAGCCATTGCGCGAAGTATCTCCTAACAAGAAGGTCGTATTAGGTCTAATTACATCTAAACGTCCAGAATTAGAAGACAAAGAGGTTATTAAAAAACGTATTCAAGAGGCTACACAATATATTCCTCTCGAAAGACTTTGCTTATCTCCTCAATGCGGCTTTGCTTCTTGTGAGATTGGTAACCAATTGACCGAAGATGAACAATGGGCTAAACTAGCATTAGTTAAAGAAATAGCTCAAGAAGTATGGGGTGATTAAATGAATGAACATACTATATATTTAGGAGGCGGTTGTTTCTGGGGCCTGCAAGGATATATCAAAAAAATCGAAGGCGTCCTTTCGACTGAAGTAGGCTATGCCAATGGCCCTACTGAAAATCCAAGCTATGAAGATGTATGTCACAATAGTGGCCACGTTGAAGCCCTCAAGGTGACCTACGATGCAGACACACTTTCCTTGGACCATTTGATTCAATATTTCCTACGTGCTATCGATCCATTTAGTGTTAATAAACAAGGCGGTGACGTAGGTATTCAGTACCGTACTGGTATTTACTATACGGATACAGCAGATAAATCTATTATTGAAAGTACCTTAGCCCGTGCGCAAGCCTTTGAAGGCAAACCCTTTGCTATCGAGGTGTTACCTTTAGAGAACTACTACTCTGCGGAGGAATATCATCAAGATTACTTAGATAAAAACCCTAATGGTTATTGTCATATTCCATTAGGCCTATCCGATGAGCCACTTATCGATGATAATGCGTATAATAAACCATCTAAAGAAACTTTAGATGCACTATCACCACAAGAGTATGAAGTTACCCAAAATTCTGCTACAGATGCTCCTTTTAGTCATGAATTAACAGATGAATTTAAAGCAGGTCTCTACGTAGATATTACTACTGGAGAGCCCCTCTTCGTATCATCACATAAATTTAATTCTCATTGTGGTTGGCCAAGCTTTACAAAGCCAATAGCTAAGGATGTTATTAAATACTATCAAGACGACTCTCATGGTATGAATCGTATTGAAGTGCGCAGCCGCATCGGTAATGCTCACTTAGGCCATGTATTCGAAGATGGGCCTAATGGATCCCTTCGCTACTGCATCAATGGATCTGCCTTAAACTTTATTCCTAAAGAAGAGTTAAAAGGCACAAAATACGAATATCTTTTACCGTATATTGAAGATTAAATAGCAAAAGACGACTTACAAATGTAAGTCGTCTTTTTTAGTATTTTTAACATAATTTAGTCTAAAACGTACACTGTTACGTCTTGACGCCCAAATTCCATAGCCTCGCCGTAGGAGTCCATTACAAGGTCAATTTTATTGCCTATAATAGCACCACCTGTATCAGCTGCAATAGCTTCACCGTAGCCTGGAATAAACAAGCGTGTACCTAATGGAATAACATCAGGGTCAACAGCAGCAATACCACGAACTGCAGGAACACCTGTAGCCGTAATACCCAAACCATCTCCATCGCCTGCTAGGTAAGCAGATGCTTCCATTACGATAGCCCGAGATGCACGACCAGCTACATTACGAGAAGTAGTCACTTCACGGGTACCTTCTTTAATAATGGTAGGAACCATTGCGCGTTGTGTTACTTTAGATACGTCATTTGTTTTAATAACTGTACCATTGCTATATAATGTTTCACGTTGTACTCGTTCTAACCCAGGTTGACCAACTTGAACAACCTCTTCTTCGCCTTTAGCCATTGTATCATCTTTTTGACGGATAACCTCAATAGCAACTTCTTGATCTACTGTAGATAAAGAACGACTTGTTACTTGAGCAATTGTAATATGTGTACCACTTAATACAGAACCATTTGCATCACCTACAACTACATAGTTAGGTGTTTTAAAGCCGAGCTCATTAGCAACGCCTTGAGCCGTTGTTTCTGTAGTGAAAACAGCTCTTGTTCTACCATTTACAGTTACATAAACTGGAATAGCGCGAACAACAGTTAGTGTTGTACCATTTTGAACTGATGTAGAGCTGGAAATAACTTTATCATTTGGATTTAATTTAACCCCAGCGTCGCGTACGATGCCTTCATTAGAATTTAAATGCGTTCTAACAGTGTGTGCTGCACCATCTACCATAACGGTAACGGTTTTATCATTATAAGAAAAACCTGTCATAGTTACAGCTGTTACAATCAATCCGGCAACAACAGACGAAATATATCGTTTGTGTGTCTTATGAATTCTCATGTTGTAATCCCTCCTGTAATGGTATTATTCTACTACAGATAGATATAACCTGTCAAACGCATTAGGTTAACAATAGAGCTTAAACATATATAATTACTGAATTTTCATATTATATTTTTTGGGGTTTTACACAAAAAGTCCACTACATACGAACATATCGATATTTTTAAGTACCATACAATATATTCCGAATTGTGTACATATATACGACACTCATACCATATATAGTATACACAGTTTTTTTATTACCAAAATTGTATTTTTATGTGTTTTTAAATTGTTACCAAGATTTTCCACATTTTCTAAAACTTCATTTTTATCTCATTTTCAAATAGATATACATAGAAAAAAGCCTGTATAAACAGGCTTTTTTCGTACTACATAGTTGTATTAAAATTCATAATACTATCTATAAGTCAAATTTCATCACTTATTCATCTTCAGCATTGGTTGTAGACGTTCGATGACGGTCATCGACTCCTTACGTTCATTCTCAATAGCTGCTTTCATAAGCTCTTCTTGAGCAGAAATTGGATACTCTCGATCATTAATCTTGCGATAGGAACCATCAGCTCTCATAATATGAGCTTTTAAGGTATCTTCCAAATAAAGATCCAATATGCCCTTCACACGTTCTTTATGACGCTTATCTTCAATAGGAACCATGAGCTCTACACGTTCATTTAAATTACGAGGCATCCAGTCTGCGCTAGATAAATACAGACTTTCATTACCACCATTACGGAAATAAAATAAACGATGATGTTCTAAGAAACGACCTACTATGGAGCGAACCGTAATATTATCACTTACACCGGCAATACCAGGACGAAGTGTACAAATACCGCGAACGATAAGCTCGATACGAACACCTGCAGTAGACGCTTCATATAGCTTGGCAATAACGTTTTTATCAAGTAAGGAGTTCATCTTAGCGATGATATAAGCATCCTCCCCTTTTTTAGCTAATTCAATTTCACGATCAATCAATTCTATAATTTTTTCCCGTAAATTTAAGGGCGCTACGATAAATTTATTCCAAATTGGTGGATCAGAATAGCCAGAAATCAAATTGAAGAAGCGAGATGCATCGTCACCATATTCATCATTACACGTAAATATACCACAGTCAGTATAGATACGAGCAGTTTTGCCATTATAGTTACCTGTAGCAAGATGAACATAACGCCTTATGCCATCATTTTCTCTACGTACCACCATAGTGATTTTAGAGTGTGTTTTAAGACCTTTCAACCCATAAATTACATGACAGCCGGCTTTTTCAAGGCGACGGGCCATTTGAATGTTATTTTCTTCATCAAAACGAGCTTTAACCTCCATAAGAACGGTTACTTGTTTTCCATTATCTGCAGCCTTAATTAAGGATGCAATAATTGGAGAATCACCACTTACGCGATACAAGGTTTGTTTAATGGCAAGCACATCAGGATCAACTGCAGCTTGAGCAATAAACTGTTCAACTACAGTAAAAGATTCAAAAGGATGATGAACAAAAAGATCTTGTTTGCCAATTATAGAGAACAGACTTTCACCTTCATGATCAACTAATTCACTAGGAATCTTGGAGTCAAAAGGCTCGTACCGCAGTTCATCTAATCCAGGATAGTTGCAAAAATCAAAGTACATACGACAGTCCAAGTGACCATCAATACGATATACATCCTTTTGTTCAAGCTCAACACTTGTAAGGACAAAGTCAAGCAAGTGGTCTTTCACATCCCCACATACTTCTAAGCGCACCGCATCACCACGACGACGACGACGCAAGGATTCCTCTACCTCCGATAGTAAATCCGTTGCCTCATCTTCATCGATTTCTAAGTCCGCATCACGGGTGATACGAAATACCATATAATCTTCAATGCCGTAACCTTGGAAGAATTGGTTTGCATAGTAGGTAATAACGTCCTCTAAGTAAACAAACCGATGTTCTTTATTACTTCTACTTGGGATTTCAATAATACGATCTAGTACAGATGGAATAGGCAAGATAGCAATCTTATAATCCTTTGTTCCATTCGGTAATATTTGAAAGATACGCACAATAGCATTGATAGTATGATTTGTTAAAAACGGAAATGGATGTCCAGAGTCAACGGCTAGTGGCGTTACAACAGGATAGATATGTTCCTCAAAGTAATGACGTAACCAAGCTTTTGATTTTACATCGAGTAGATCCGGTTGAGTAAAGAAGAAACCGTAGTTTTCAAGTTCAGTGAGCACATTGTTTAAATATGTACTTTGCATAGAAACCAGTCGTTGTACAGACTCATCAATGGCCTTTAATTGTGCCTTTGCATCCATATGCGCAGCATCATATTTAATAATGCCATTTACCACTTGATGTCGTAGACCAGCCACTCGAATCATAAAAAACTCGTCTAAATTTGAGCTAGCGATAGCAATAAAGCGTAACCGTTCTAATAAAGGCGTATTGCTATCTATCGATTCTAATAGTACACGCTGATTAAACTTTAACCAAGATAGTTCACGGTTAAAATAGTATTTTGCATTACTGAACATGGCGGTCACCTCCTCTTACTAACTTTATTTCCATACCAAAGACTTCTGTAAAATATTCAGAGTCACCTATAAATGTCCACCATTCTAAAGAGATATCTTCATTAGTCCGGCAGAATACATATAATACATTATCCTGCTCCTCTAAGGTAACATCTGAAATCTTTTGATTACTGCCCGCATCAAGGGCACAAGCTACGCGAATGACAGCTACTAACTTTGTCACTTGAATCTTTTGCAATTCGGTTAGTGCATTAAAGTAAGCATCGTCATCAGATGGTGTGCCTTTGTAGTGATAATATACAACATTGGCCACTACTTGTTTTTCTTCTTCTGAAAGTCCAAAAATATCTGTACCCATCACGATATGATAGGCATGCTCCCCATGATTCCGCAAATTTACAAATTTACCTACAGAGCAAAGGATAGCGGCTATACGACATAAATAGCCCCACCGCTCTGGCAAACCTTTGTGCCGTAAAGTTTTACAGAATAATGAACTAAATCGTTCTACCTCAGCATCGTGAATGCTATCGGTATGATATCTCTCTGCAACAGCGCGAGCTAATTGAGCGTTTTGCTCACGTAGCTGGTACATAAACGGATTGTTTTCAGCCTCTACACCATAGAACCAGCTTACACCTTGGGAGAAGGAGAAGCTACTAAAAATCAAAGATTTTGGTTCTATAGCCGTAATGATTTCATTAAATAAAATCATGGTAGGCATCAGAATATTAGCCTTATACTCTGGCAATTTATACCGGTTCATCAGCTTGGTAGCTGTTACACCATCAAAGGAGTTAATGAGGCCTTTAAATCGTTCAGGTTCAATAGTAATAATATCGTCCTTATTACTTTCATCCCCCATGAGACGAGCCATATACTGAGCTTCATCACCAGATAAAATGACACTATTAATATTGAAAGTTTGAAGTTCCTCACGTAATGGGCCAATCATGCGATGCAAATATTCAGTAATTGCCATAGGAAACGACGTAGAAGAACGTTGGTTACGATTAAAGGATTCCATAACGCGCAAGGAACCACTATGCATATTGCGTTGGAATAATAAACTTTCACCACGCCATACTGTTAATCCCACGCCACCAGATGTAATATCAAGGAACAACGTCGCCTTGGTAGGATCCGTCAAGCGATACTGATTCGTCATCTTATAGTATAGCAAGGCATATTTGTAATATACCTCTTTTGGCATGTCGATAACATCAACACGCATACCGGTTTGGATATAGATTTGATCTAGAATACTACGACGATTAGCAGCCTCACGAATTACGGTTGTCCCATATAGTCTAGAACGAGTTACACCATAATCTGCCATTAATTGCTTGTAACCTTTTAAAATATGACAGATTTCTTCTATCGTTTTAAAGCTTAAGCGAGACGTTTGAAATAATTCCTCTCCAAAGGTTACTTCTCGTGCCGCATGATCGATAATACGTACATCATCGATGTCCCTATATTCTACAATAGTAATGCTCATACTACTGGAGCCCACATGTAATACTGCATATCGTAATGCTTTTGGTAATGCCATTATGCCTCCTTACGAGCTTCCGTCCACTCTATTTCTAACTCTTTTTTGAATTCTTTTTTGAAAGATTTTGCTAATTTTTCAACAGCCGCTTTCGTAACACTCACATCGCGACCTTCTAAATATTGTATCTTTAAGGCCACACTAGTATATTTAATAGCTACCTCTAATCGTCGAATAAATTGTTCATGACTTTCATCGAGAGCCTCAGCCAAGGCTAAGATAATAGATAATTTTTGACCTAATGAGCGTTGATCTTGATCTAATAATTTACCATATAAGAAGTTTTTATACTCTTTAGGTGTCAATCCATGGGAGTTCATAACTAAGAAAGCACTAAAAGCTTGTTCTACGTGAGAAATGCCATATAAATTACTATTTACGAGCATGTAACAACCATGACGTGCGTGGCTATAGTAATTAACCCGTTTACCAATATCATGAAGTAGGCCAGCCGTAATTAAGCATCTTCTTGCGTTGTTATCTGCTTTATGAAGAGTCTCTAATTCATCAAATAAGGTTGTAGCTAAACCAGTAATATATTTGGCGTGTACTAGCTCATGTTTAGTCATGCCTAATAGTACATTTTCAGCAGAATGAACTAATATATCATCGATAATAGGATTTCCACCTAAATAATGTGTTCCATAGTAGTCATAGAATAAACCTTCACGTAAACCACAACCACCAACAACGAGAGTTTTAGTATTTACGTAGTTAAATAATTCTTCCACGATGGTAAGGCCTGCGATAATGATATCTGCACGCTCTGAAGACAAGCCACTTATCTTTTTACGCTCCTCTAAAGATTTACCTTTTACGTCTTCGAAAATTTCATGGAATCGATGATATGGTATTTCATAGTTATGGAGTTTTGTAATAGGATACGATAACTTTCGTTGATCCATTTTAGCTATATTACGTGCTGTACCACCAATACCAAGGAGTGGTAATTTTACATTGCGAAGCCAAGTATGTTCTTTAATTACGTTCCTCACTGCTTTGGTCATTTTTTCAAGCTCTTTAGGGGTATACTCCTCCCCCTTTTGATACGTGCCTGTCAAGGTAAGTGCACCAATTGGCAAGCTTACAACCTCTGTAATATGTCGATCCCGTACTAGGGTTACCTCCGTACTTGCCCCACCTAAGTCAAAGATGATAAAGTCTTTGAGTCCAATGGTATTGATGACACCAAGAAAGCCTAATCGAGCCTCTTCTTCACCTGCAATGCATTCTAAATCTAGGCCGGTTTGTTCTTTTACAGTCTTTATAAATATATCGCCATTTTTAGCAAGGCGTACGGCAGCTGTAGCAACGGCTTTAATCGTATCAACTTCCATAGCTTCTGCCATATGAACAAAGGCTTTCAAAGAACGCAAAGAACGTTCCATTGCCTCATTTGTTAATTTCTGTGTGCCCCACATATTTTCACTGAGGCGCACACTATTTTTTTCTTGATATATCAGTCTATAGCTACCTGTTTTTGAAATCTCATAAATGACAAATCGAACAGAGTTAGAACCTAAATCTATAAATGCAATACGTTTCATCCTACTACCCTCATCCTACTACGTGTTCAGTATGAATATACTTTAGTATACCATAGAAAAACGCGATTCTCACCGCAAAGGGAGAATCGCGTTTTATAATTCATATTTCTATATAGTTTTAATCTCTATTCCAAAGCTACGACCGTAAGAATTTAGCTTATATGTAGTGCATTAGAAATATTGTCTACTAGTCTATAGCTATTCGATGCCAAACACTCGTTTACCATTATTGAAAGTAATTTCACAGAACTCATCTACATCGATACCTTTTAAACGTGCAATTTCCTCTGCCACAAATTGAGTTTTACTAGGATCGTTGCGACGTCCTCTAAATGGAGGTGGCGTCAAATATGGTGAATCTGTTTCAATAAGTATTCTATCTAAGGGTACTAGGCGAGCTACTTCCTTAAGATTAGTAGACTTAGGGAATACTACAGGGCCGGCAAAGGAAATATAGAAGCCTAATTTAATAGCTTCCTTAGCCATTTCCCAGCTACCGGAGTAACAGTGGAAAATGCCCCAATTATCCTTCCCTTCATTGCGTAAGATATTCATAATATCGCCATGTGCATCGCGGTCATGAATGATGATTGGCAACTCTACTTCACGAGCGAGTTCTAATTGACGAATGAATACGCGTTTCTGTGTTTCACGGTCAGAAAAATCATAATAATAATCTAATCCAATTTCACCGATAGCGCGAACCTTATCGTTATTGAGTGCTTGCTCCTTATAGAACTCGTAATCTTCTTCTGTAAAATCTTTAGACTCATGAGGATGTGTGCCTACAGCAGCATATAAACGATCATACTGTTTTGCTAAAGCTAGTCCTGATTCAACAGTACCTCTATCTACCCCTGGAATCATAATGTATTCTACGCCAGCATCAAAACAAGCTTGTAACATCTCATCACGGTCATTATCAAAACGGCCGTCATTCACATGAGCATGTGTATCAAAGAGTTTCATTATTTAACCACACTTCCTGCTGGTAAAGATTCGATATTTGTTACCTCTAAATGTTCTTCCCAGTCAGATGCGGACAAAATCATGCCATAAGACTCAATACCCATCATCTTCTTAGGAGCCAAGTTAGACAAATAAATTACCTTTTTACCAACCATAGCTTCTGGCTCGTAATATTGAGAAATACCACTTAGTACTGTGCGTTCTTCAATGCCGATATCCAATACAAATTTCAATAACTTTTTGGATTTAGGCACTTTTTCACAGCTAACCACTTTTGCTACTCGAAGATCGAGTTTCTCAAAGTCATCGTACGTAATATTTTCTTTTAATGGTGGAATATTAGATGTATCTACAGCCTCTTTAGCTTCTGTTGGAGTAGCTTCTACCATTTCAGGGATTTCAAAACGTGGGTAAATAGGTTCACCTTTCACAACTTTTGTACCTGTTGGCAATGCACCCCAAGTTTTAGCGTCTTCTAATGTAGCCTCACCAAAACCTGCAAGACCTAATTGATCCCAGATTTTCGGAGCCCCTACAGGGATAACAGGGCTTACTAAGATAGCAATGATGCGCAATGCTTCCGCTAAATGATACATAGTAGATTGAAGACGAGCTTTATCGTTAGCATCTTCAGATTTAGCCAATACCCAAGGCATTGTTTCATCGATGTATTTATTCATGCGACCAATAAATGCCCATACGGACTTAATAGCTTTATTAAGCTCCATGTTTTCCATAGCTGCTTCAAAGTCTTTCACAGTTTGAACTGCTAATGCAGATACGTCTCGATCTAAATCGTCCATATCATCGCATTTTGTAATCACACCGCCATGATATTTTTCAATCATAGCAATAGTGCGGTTCAATAAGTTACCTAAGTCATTAGATAAGTCAGCATTGATTCTTTGTAACGAAATTAGGCAATGTGAAGTTACCATCATTGCCAAGCGTGATTTCACTTAATAAATAATAACGCAAAGAATCTGCACCATAGGTATCGATCAATGGAATTGGATCAATAACATTCCCCAAAGATTTACTCATCTTTGTGCCGTCAACAATCATCCAACCGTGACCAAATACCTTTTTAGGTAATGGCAACTCAAGGCTCATGAGCATCATAGGCCAAATAATTGTATGGAAACGTACAATTTCCTTACCTACTAAATGAAGATCTGCAGGCCAGTATTTTTTGTATAATTCGCCATCCCCATCAAATGGAGAAAGTGCACTAATATAGTTCACTAATGCATCGAACCAAACATATACAACATGTTTAGGATCGAATGGCACTTTGATACCCCAATCAAAGGATGTACGAGAAACAGCCAAGTCTTCCAAACCTTGTTTTACGAATTGAATCATCTCATTACGACGAGATTCAGGCTGAATAAAGTCAGGATTCTCTTCAATAAACTTAAGCCATTGATCCGTATATTTGCCGAGTTTAAAGAAATAGCTCTCTTCTTTTACTTTTTCTACAGGGCGACCACAATCTGGGCAAGTATGGTTTTCACCAAGTTTTTGCTCAGTCCAGAATGTTTCGCATGGTGTACAGTACCAACCTTCATATTCAGCCTTGTAAATATCGCCTTTTTCATAAGCTTTTGTAAATAATTCTTGTACTACTTTTTCATGACGTTCATCGGTAGTTCTAATAAAGTCATCATTGGAAATATGCATTTTTTCCCACAATGATTTAAAGCCATTTACGATATTCGTAGTGTATTCAAGAGGTGTAATACCTTGCGCTTCTGCAGCACGTTGAATTTTTTGACCATGTTCATCAGAACCAGTCAAGAAACGTACATCATAACCAGCCAAACGTTTGAAACGAGCAATCGTATCGGCTACAGATGTACAATACGTATGACCAATATGCAACTTAGCACTTGGATAATAAATTGGTGTCGTAATATAATACGTTTTTTTTGTGTCTCCCATGATGAGCCTCCTTCTAACCTTCGAATGGGAAGGTTTAACGTTCTACAATATTATATACATCCCGGCGGGAAACGTTAAATCGCTTTGCCACCTGGCGAATTGCTTCTTTTTTAGGTACCCCTGTTTCTACAAGGGCTTGTACAGCATCTACATACGATACTGGTTCATCCAAAAATTCGCTAGTATCGGGTTCCACTGTATCAGCACCACCTACAATGAGGACGAATTCCCCTTTATAGGTGAGCTGTTCTAATTCATTTACAAGACTTTCCAAATCGGTGCGCACAAAGGTTTCAAACTTTTTAGTCAACTCCCTTGCCACCGTAATAGAACGATTGCCAAAGGCTTCATACATATCTTGTAAGACCTCTTGCAATCGATGGGGGGCTTCGTAAAACATCAATGTTCCCGTTACTTGTGAAAGCCGTTGTAACTCTTCAATCCGATGTTTACCCCGTTTAGGTAAAAAAATCCTGCAAAGGTAAAGGATTTCGTATCTAATCCGGATGCAATTAGCGCTGTTAACGCCGCATTTGCACCGGGTAATGGCACTACCGTTATGCCTTCTTCAATCGCTTTTGTTACTAGGTCAGCCCCTGGATCAGATATAGCTGGCATACCCGCATCACTAACACAAGCAATAGACTGTCCCTCTAATAAAAGCTCAATAATATAAGAACCCTTTTCTTCCTTATTATGTTCATGATAAGAAATCAAAGGCTTCTTAATGTCAAAGTGCTTTAATAATATACCCGTATGGCGCGTATCCTCTGCAGCGATAGCATCGACTTCACCTAGGATGCGAACTGCACGATACGTCATATCTTCTAAATTACCTATCGGTGTAGGCACCAAGTATAAGGTGCCCCATTCGTTATCGTTCATACCAAGAGGACACCTCCTTCGTGTACACATTAGGATTCTCGTAAACGATAAGTGGCGGCTCTAGCACAAGTCCAGCCTGACCTTGATAGATAGCTTCGATTAGCACAAGTTTCGCTGGTTTATCTATCATACCGTGAATAAATCGAATTCGCTTAGCTTGAAAGTTAGCTACTTCTAATTCATGTAGCACATATTGTAAGCGACTAGCACTATAAATCATCCACAAGCGCCCTTTACACTTAATAAAGGACTGTACAGCTTTCAAAACCTCATCCAATGTTGTATGTCCATCATGAAGTGCCAAAGCCCGCTCTTCAGACGTAGGCTTTGCACCACTTTCAGAATCATAAAAAGGGGGATTTACAATAACACCATCAAAGGGCTTATCTTGTACATCTCGGTAAGACATATGGCGATAATCGCCGCACAACATCTTTACCACATCTTGTTTACCATTGTGCTCAACACTGCGCTGAGCTAACTCAATAAGAGTTTCGTTAATATCTATGCCCGTTATATGCCCCGCCCCTAAAGACGTCCCTATGAGCGGCATAACACCTGTTCCCGTTCCAAAATCAACATAAGTATGACGACTATTAAAACGGCAAAAGTGAACGAGTGCTATAGCATCAAAGGAAAAGCGAAACATATCAGAACGTTGATAAATCTGTAAGCCATCTATAATTAAATCATCAAGTCGTTCTTGATCATTCATCAGGCAATGCCACCTCGGACCATTTCAAATCAATGGTGCGACCTGCTTCAAGCTGTACCTTTACAGTATGCTTGTGATGATTTACTTTTAAGACCTTACCAATGCCTTCATCGGTAACTACCTCTTTGCCAATACCAGGAGGTGCTACATCTTGAGGAGCTTGAGGGCGTTCCTTCTTCACATATAGGTCTCCACCCTTTTTTATATAAATCATCTTCATAGTTAAGGCAGCACATCAAACGACCACATACACCAGAAATCTTCGTAGGGTTTAGGCTCAAATTTTGATCCTTAGCCATGCGAATCGATACAGGTGTAAAGTCACCTAAGAAATTAGAACAACATAAAGGTCGGCCACAAGCGCCAATACCATTGAGTACCTTAGCCTCATCACGAACGCCTACTTGGCGCAACTCAATGCGCGTTCTAAATACTGTTGCTAAATCCTTAACTAGCTCACGGAAGTCGATACGCCCCTCCGCAGTAAAGAAGAATATAATTTTATTCATATCAAATGTGTATTCTACATTGATGAGTTTCATCGGTAATTTACGTTTACCAATTTTCTCGAGACAAATCTCAAAGGCTTTTTCTTCGCGCTCTTTATTTTTCTCGATTTGTTTCAAATCCTTTGGAGTTGCCTTTCTAATAACAGGCTTTACCGGTGCTACAACAGCATCTTCAAAGACCTCTTTCGGTCCAATCACTACAGTGCCGTATTCAACGCCTCGCGCCGTTTCAACAATAACACCATCTCCAACAGATAATTCTAATTGTTCAGGCAGAAAATAGTAAATCTTCCCCGCCTTTTTAAAGCGTACGCCAACTATGGTTAGCATTTAATCCTCCTCCCGAGCATCATGAAGGGCGATACTAAGACCGTCCACCACGAGAGCGGTTTTTATGTGTAAGCGCAAAGCACGTTCTGCTTGCAATGTTTCGGTAATAACCTCTGACAGTGCTTGCATAGACCAGCGCGGTAATAATCGTAATAATTGAGTTTTGTACATTGGTACTTGTAATTGTGCGTCTTGGGCCCCCATTTTAAGAGCCATCATGTCTCTACTCACAAGACGTAGCCAGTGCATTAACTCTGTTAGACTTTCACGAGGTAAGCTTTCACAAGCTAGCGAAATCATAGAAAACCATCTCGTTTCAAAGGCGAGGATATCCATCACTTTAACTGCTAACTCTAGCATTTCAATGCGACCTTGAGTAGCCAGTTTCTCCACTAATTGTGGATTGCCATGACCTGCTAACAAAGCCTGCTCAATATCACCAGTAATTCCACGAGCTACAAGAGCCTTCCGAATTGTATCTACATCAACACTATTAAAGCCAACGCCCATACATCTAGAAATGATAGTTGGTAACACAGTGTTAATCTTGTTCGTAATTATGATGAAATACACCTGTTCAGGCGGCTCTTCAATGGTTTTTAAGCATAGCATTTGCCATAACTGCATTGGCCGTGTGAAAGTCCTCCACAATGACAACGCGGTTACCATTGCCCGCTACTGACAGATGATCTTGCAATAATGAATACCACTGTTCCACCTTTAAGGTCGTCTTCATAGGACGAATCCAAAAGGCATCTCCCTTATCCATATAGATAGGCAAACCTTCTGCTTCGATGCGTTTTTCGGTCTCACCATTGGCAAGACGTGCTTCTTTAACAGCCTCTAAATAAGTTTCTTCCCCTTAGGTTGAGAAAATACTTGGCGCCCCAATAATAGAGACGCAAGACATATGGCCATATCTAGCTTGCCAAGACCTGCTTCACCATAAAATAAAAGGCTATGTGGTAATGCATTGCGACTTACAAGTTCCGATAGGTGTGCCTTGATCGAATCTTGACCAATTATAGAATCAAAATATGTCATAGCTCCTCCTATCAATACATGCCAATATTAATATTATATAAGAAAAAGGCGACTTTTAAAAGAGCCGCCCTATCCTAAGGTAGATTTTACTACTGGATATACATCGTTATTAATTTCTTCAATGGTGCGCAACACATAATGACCAGAATTATCTTTAGTGGCACAAGGAATTCGGTGCCATTGGTAGCGTTCTACTAGCTCTTCATAGGCATCGTGAACAGCCACTAAGTACTGATGATTTCCTTCGTGAATATCACCTGTACTGCCTCCCGTTTTGCCAGTGCGCTCCGCCATAAGGGCTTCACTCACTGACTTCAAGAGGCATATCTAATAGACATACCGCATCAGGTGTAGGCAAACCAAATTTGTTAAATTCAAAGTCTTCAAGCCAATCTAAAAATGCAGTGCGTTCCTTCTGGATCATCGTATTTTACCATTTGGTGCACCATATTAGATGTTGTATAACGATCTGCAATAATGATGCCCCCATTCTTATAGAACTCTTCCCAATCAGTTCTAAAGGAAGCAAATCGGTCTATAGCATACATGGAACTTGCCACATAAGGGTTTACATCATGTACATCTTTGCCAAATTCACCGGCTAAATACATTTTAATAGGCATAGCAGCGCCGCTATCATAATTCGGAAAGCTTACAGATTTAACTGCATGCCCTTCATTGGTTAAGCGTTCTACTAATAGTTTAGTTTGTGTAGCTTTGCCACTACCATCTCCGCCTTCTAATATGATTAAAGTCCCCATAATTACTCCTGTAACACCCAGATTGTTTCTAAAGTCATATCATCGGCTCCATTTGGCACATACCCTAGAGCCTTTCTATTCTCTATATATTGTAACACAGAGGCGCTAATCTCTTCACCTACTGCTACGCAAGGAATCCCTGGAGGATAATACGCTATAGTCTCTCCTGCAATACGATGCAGTGCATCTTGTAAAGGCACTTTCTCACGATGAGCATACATAGCATTGCGAGGTGTTACACGAACGGCGGGCTCAGGTAATACAGCGGAATCTTTACTAAGCACATCAAAATTATCGTCTAATCTATGATCAGTTGTATATGAACTATTCAATACTTCATCACTTACAGCTTGTACAGCCTTAATTAAAGCATCTACAGACGCCTTAGTATCGCCAATTGTAATAAGTACCAGTACATGATGAGCTTGCACTAGTTCTACCTCAATACGTTGTTTTCGCAACATTTGTTCAAATACAATACCGGTAAGACCTAATTCTTTTGCATCGATAAGGACCTTAGTACAATCGTAGTTAGCCACTCGATCTTGAATATCCCTATATTCCATGGTAGTGACACCAGAAATCTTATGTAATTCATTCCGTAAATATAGGCTCAATTCTACGGTACGACTTACTAGGGCCTTACCTGCTGTGGCCAATTGATAACGCGCCATATCTAAGGAGGCAAGGAAAATATAATTGGGACTCGTACTTTGTAGCATTTGATGCATTTGTGTAATACGACGTTTATTAATCATATCTCCTTGGCCTAATAACCAAGAGGTTTGTGTCAAAGACCCAACTGATTTATGCGTGCTTTGTGCTACTAAATCTGCACCCGCCTCGATAGCACCTATAGGTAAGGATTCATCAAATGGTAAGTGTGGACCATGTGCTTCATCAACCAGAACTATTAAACCTCGTTTATGTGCCTCTTTTACAATATTTACAATATCTACACCTACACCATAATAATTCGGGTAGACTAATAGAATCGCCTTTGCCTCTGGATGGGCCTCCATGGTTCTAACTGCATCTTCTAAAGAGACACCTAAAGGTATGCCCCATCGCTCATCAAACTGACAATCCATATAGACAGGCTTTGCACCAGATAAGACTAAACCACTTATAACAGAGCGATGCGCTTCACGAGGAATAATGATTGTTTCATCGGGACCTACAGTCCCCATAACCATAGCTTCGATCAAGGCCGTAGTCCCATTGATGGAAAACCAACAGTGATCAGCACCATATAACTCAGCTGTTAAGTCTTGTGCTTCCTTTAATGCCCCTTCTGGTTCATGTAAGTCATCTAAGGCATACATAACACCTAAATCATATGGCAAAGCAGGTCCCATCCAGTCTTTTAGTCGCTGAGGCGCTTCAACACCAATTTTATGACCTGGTGTATGAAAGGGCACAAAATGTTGTTCTTTATATGCTTCTAAGGCCTCTACAAAAGGCATTCTTTCTTGCTTACTCATATATACCTCGTAAAAAAGGCATGAATCTCTATGAGACTCATGCCCTTATGCATGTATTTATCGATGTGGACGACGTTTAGGATTGAATTGGTTCATCCCCTTATCGATACCCACTTCTAAGGTACCTAATACAGCTTTTACTGTATCCTTGATCCCCTTTTGTACCTTCTCTTGCGACTCTTCACTAAACGGAGCCAACACGTGATCAATGACAGTCCACTGTGGTAACGGACGACCTATGCCTACACGGAAGCGCGGGAAATTCTCTGTTCCCAAGTGAGATATTAAAGACTTAATACCATTGTGACCGCCAGAGCTACCATTTGGTCGAATGCGCAATTTACCTACTGGTAAATCCATATCATCATAAATGCAATACACATCAGATGGATCAATCTTATAATACCGCATCAACGGTCCTACAGATTCACCACTTGCATTCATAAATGTTTGTGGTTTCACAAGCAATACCTTTTCACCAGCTACGGTAATACTGCATACCTCTGCCCCGTTGTTCCTCCCTCCAAGGAGTGTGAGGAACACTATCAGCGATGGCGTCGACAACCATAAATCCTATATTATGTTTTGTCTTTTCATATTGCTTGCCTGGATTACCAAGGCCTACTACTAATTTCAAGAATCACCTATTATTTGTCGAACAAATTACTTACAGATACTTCATGGAAGATACGCATAATTGCTTCGCCCAACAATGGAGCAACAGACAATTGTGTAACATTTTCCAATTTACAATTTTCTGGTAATGGTATTGTATTTGTAACGATAAGCTCTTTAATGTTAGAGTTCGCAATACGTTCGCTAGCAGGATCTGTTAATACTGCATGAGTAACAGCAGCTGTTACAGATTTAGCACCAAACTCTTCCAAAGCTTTCGCACCCTCTACAAGGGAACCAGCTGTATCTACGATATCATCATAATACAATTAGTCACCAATGAGGTTCATAACTTTAGCAACGCCTGGTTCAGGACGTTTTTTCTCGATAATTGCGATTGGTGCACCAATACGGTCAGCCAAGTCACGAGCACGTGTTACGCCACCAAGGTCTGGGGAAACAACGATAGCATCTTCAAGATTGTTTTTCATTAATGTATTTAGCTAAAATGGATGCACCATATAAATGATCTACTGGCACATCGAAGAAGCCTTGAATTTGACCTGCATGCAGGTCAATTGTTACAAGACGTGTAATACCAGAAGTTTGCATCAAGTTTGCTACTAATTTTGCTGTGATAGGTTCACGGCCACGAGTTTTGCGGTCTTGGCGAGCATAACCGTAGTAAGGTACTACAGCTGTAATATGACGAGCAGAAGCGCGTTTTAACGCATCAGCCATAACCATTAATTCCATTAAATTATCGTTTACAGGATAGCTAGTTGGTTGAATGATAAATACATCTTTGCCACGTACGCTTTCATCAATCATAATTTGTACTTCACCATTATTAAAGCGACCTACAAATGCTTCACCTAAAGGCAAACCTAAATAATCACAAATTTCCTTTGCCAATGCAGGATTCGCATTACCTGTGAAAATTTTAAGTTTTTTGCCGTCTTCAAATGCCATTTTGTTACCCTTTCATTTGTTCCTATACTGGTTACTTATCCATAATCATCCATTACAGATACACACTATTGCCTTTTTATTGTATACTATTTTGCTCAAATTGTGTTAAAAAAATTATGATATTTTTTTATTTCTTTTTGAAAGTATCGTCTGTTACCCAATTTTCTTTCACAATTTGCTTGCTGCGGCCTACTGCCAAAGCCTTATCTGGCACGTCTTTAGTAATAGTAGAGCCAGCACCAACATAGCTATAATTACCAACAGTTACAGGAGCTACTAAATTACTGTTACAACCAACAAAAGCACCATTGCCAATTGTGGTACGGTGTTTAACTTTACCATCGTAGTTTACAGTAATTGTACCACATCCGATGTTAACTCCAGAGCCTACATCGCTGTCGCCAATATAAGAAAGATGTGGGAACTTGGTGCCTTCCCCAACATTTGAGTTTTTAACCTCTACGAAATTACCTACATGAACCTTGTTGCCTAGTACAGTATTTGGACGTAAATGAACATATGGACCTACATCTACACCATCTTTTACTTCACAGTCATGACCATAAGTGAAGTGGATAATCGTATCGTTACCAACTTTCACATTTGTTAAACGAGTATGTGGACCAATTTCACAGCGCTCACCAATTACAGTATCGCCTTCAAGGATTGTACCAGGATGCAGGATTGTATCGGCCCCTACTGTTACCTCTGGGGCTACGTAAGTATTGGCTGGATCGATAATTGTTACACCGGCTGTCATTAACTCAACATTTTTACGGTGTTTTAAAATAGCCTCAGCTTCAGCTAATTGCAAGCGAGAGTTTACGCCTAGAGACTCTTCAAAGTCTTTAGTCATATAAGCGCTTACCTTATCGCCACCATTTACGAGAATACCAACTACATCTGTGATATACAATTCACCTTGTGCATTATCGTCTGATAGTTGATCTAAGCACGGCCATAATTTTTTGCTATCAAAGGCGTACATACCGGTATTTACTTCTTGAACGGCTAATTCCTCTGGTTTACCATCTTTTTGTTCTACAATGCGAACTACGGAACCTGCTTCATTACGAATAATGCGACCATAACCAGTTGGATCAGGCATATGTGCTGTTAAAATCGTAGCAGCTGCACCAGAGTTTTTATGCTCCTCTAAAAGAGCTTCTAAGCTTTCCTTTGTAACGAGTGGCGTATCACCACACAACAATAAGATTGTACCATCATAATCGCCAAGCACTGGTTGAGCCATTTTTACGGCATGCCCTGTACCATTTTGCTCTTCTTGGCGAACGAATTCAGCACGATTACCTAAATAATTTTGTACCGCATCACCACCAAAACCTACGATAACCACATCGCGGTTTGTACCGATTGACTGAACGGTATCAAGAACGCGCTCTACCATAGCTTTGCCGCCAACCTTGTGCAACACCTTTGGCAATTTAGACTTCATGCGCGTACCCTTACCAGCAGCTAAAATGAGGCTTGCAATATTCATAGTAATCTCCTATCTATTATCTCTTATATGTCTGACACTTTAATATTAATTACATTTTTAACCTATTAGCCAATATTCAATATATAAGTATTATACTAGCCTATGATGTGCTTAATATTAATATTTATCTTTACTCTTCATCAAATACTGGTTCAATACTTATTTTCTTTGTATTTTCATCGATACCATAGAAGGTAAATAGTGATTCATAATCATCGATTAATTTGGGGTTTGGTTCTGCCGTTGCTACTAAAACACCGGTTCCCACAACGACACCACTCATTTCAAGGACAAGCTCTTTTAATCCCTTCGCAGTACCCCCTGCTTTCATAAAGTCATCGATAATCAAAACCCTAGCATTCGGTGGAATAGCGCGCTTTGTAAGCGTCATAGTTTGAATGCGACCAGAGGAACCGGTTACGTAGTTAATACTAATGGCCGAACCTTCAGTCACCTTACTATCACGACGGGCAATGACAAGAGGTTTATTGAAAGCTCGCGCTACCATGACAGCTAACGGAATCCCCTTTGTTTCTACAGTCAAAATATAATCTGGATTGCGATCCATAAAGCGAGTCATAATAATTTCCCCAAGGCGAGTCATCACATGCCAGTCGTAGAGAATATCAGACATATAAATAAAACCGCCAGGAATAATACGATCCGTCTCCTTTAAACGAGCTTGTACATCTCGTAAAATATCATTTGCTTGAGAGCCTTTACGATGAGGAATAAATCGCACCCCACCAGCTACACCGGCTACCGTTTCTAATGTTCCCAGTTGAAAGTGTTCCATAGACTGTCTTACACAAGTTAAATCTTCGCTAACTGTCGATTTTGCCATGCCAAAGAAGTCACAAAAATAATTCAAAGGAATCAATTTTTGCGGTGAATCAACTAACAATTTTGTCATTGCCACCATTCGTTCCACGCGCCGTACTTTATCCATAGACTTTCCTTTACCATTTATCATATAACTATTGAATACACCCATTTATTAAAAATGATGAGTTATCCTCTCATATATCTATTATTTATTATACCATAATCTCCGAATATTCGAGTTTTCGATAACATCATAATTCGGTAAAAGAAAAAACTCTCTAGTACATATATCTTGAGATAAGTCGATTAAACCTATCTTAGAATAATATACTAGAGAGCTTTGATTATAAGACGTATACCTTTACAGTTTGACGACCAAACTGCAATGCTTCAGAGCGAGAATCATATGCCAAGTCAATGCGATGACCTTTAATAGCACCACCTACATCGTCAGCTACAGCATAACCATATCCTTCAATGTATAATCTCGTACCTAATGGAATTAATTTTGGATCTACAGATACAATTCCCTTCTTCAAGCGACTACCTGTAGCCGTATAATTTCCATTTCCAGGATCTTGAGAAGAATAAGCACTAGCCTGCATAGTTAACACTCGAGAGTATTTATTTGGCACACCATTATGACTTAATGCTGTACCATGACCACCATATCGAGTCTCCATCTTTTCTAAAGCATTCATCGTACTTGGACCAACGCGACCATCTACAGCGAGTCCTTTAGATTTTTGAAATTTTCGTACGGCCTGTTCTGTGTTATGACCATAAATGCCATCTACAGAATCATGCAAAAACCCTTGATGTTTTAACATTGTTTGGACCTTACTTACATGGTGTCCCCGTTGTCCCTTATCAATCGTTTTCGCCAATGATACAGAAGATACCATTGTAGTCATACAAACAAGCGTACATGCAATAATTATTTTCTTTACCATATACACCTCACCTTACAACAAGTAGTATACTATATAGTTTTAAATAATTTATAAACCATAGATTCTCTATCAATATCAAAAATTCATATATATTAAGCTATTAATAAAGATCTCAAAGGTGTATCACATATATATCATAAGAATATAGGGTAACAATGAAAAATCTCCACTGCATACTGATAAAGTTTTCATTTAGAATTATTCTTCTAAATTTGAAATACTGTTCAGACTACAATGGAGATGTAATACATTTATTTAATTTTAGCAGTTATGATATACACCGATATGGCATTCCTTACGATTTGCACCAACAATTCGTAAGAATACATAGCCAAGTACGGCAGAGATTAAGGAGCCTAAAATTACGCCACCTTTAGCCATCTCTTGAGCATGTCCTGGAGCAAATGCCAAAATAGATACGAAGATACTCATTGTGAAACCGATACCACATACAATAGCAGTACCATATACATGTTTCCAATTTGCTTCTGTTGGCATTGGCACAAGACCACATTTTACCATAGCAAATACGGCTCCGAAGATACCAAGTTGTTTACCAAGGATAAGACCTAAGGCTACACCAAGTACTACCGGATGCGATAAGTCATTAATAGTTACATTACGTAAATCTACACCTGCATTAAAGAAGGCAAAGATTGGTACGATTAGGAAGCTAACCCAGTTGGATAGTAGATGTTCCCAATGTTGCATTGGACGAACGTGTTTATGCCCACATTTACCTTTTTCAGGAATTGTCATGGCTAAAATTACACCTGCCATAGTAGCATGTAGACCAGATTTTAATACACAATACCAAAGGATAAAACCTAAAATGATATATGGTAATGGTCTTACATAGCCTTGTTTGTTACAGTAAATTAACGCACCTACAACTACCGCTGCAGCTACTAAATAAAATGTTTGTATACTTGCAGCATAGAAAATGGCAATTACAATAATAGCTATTAAATCATCAATAACAGCAAGAGCTGTTAAAAATACCTTCATAGAGTTCGGCACTCGAGAACCTAATGCAGAGATGATACCGATAGAGAATGCAATATCTGTAGCCGTCGGTATAGCCCACCCATGAATATATTCGGGATCAAAACCTGCGATTAAGTAGTAAATAAAAGCTGGTGTAAGAACACCGAACAAAGCAGCAATACCAGGCATTACACGCTTGGCATTCGTATTAAGCTCACCTGCTACAAACTCACGCTTAACTTCGAGTCCCACAAATAGGAAGAATATGGCCATCAAAGCATCATTAACCCATTCAAGAATTGTTAAATTACCGATATGGTGATTAACAATCTGGAAGTATTGTTCAGATGATGGAGAGTTCGCTAAAATTAAAGCGAGTACTGTTGCTCCTAATAATACAGACGTAGCTGCACTTGGAGAACGTAAGAATACAAATATGCGTTCCATTTGAATCCTTTCTATACTTTCAAAAAGATTACCTTATTAAATTTTACCACGCATCTTGCGTATTTGGTAAGCTAAAGTTAGAACAACTGCACCTAGTAAACCAGCTACAATAGAACCTATAAAGATACCTACCTTAGCCATTTCTTGAGTTATACCCGGTGGGAAAGCCAATGTCGCAACAAAGAGACTCATAGTAAAGCCGATACCACATAGAATGGCTGTACCATAAATCTCAGGCCATGTCGTATTAGTTGGCATTTTAATCGCTTTAGATTGAACCAAAATATACACGGCAGAGAATATGCCTAATTGCTTACCTAAAATTAAACCTAATGAAACACCTATAATCACTGGATGGAATAAGTTTTCCATAGAGAAATCAGCAAAAGATACACCAGCATTCAAGAAACTAAATAGTGGAATAATAAAGAAGTTTACCCAATTTTTTAAGGCATGAGCCCACTCCTCCATCGGATATACTACTTTATCCAAAACTTTACCATCCAAAACTATACCATCCAAAACTTTACCTTTAAATGGAATCGTCATGGCTAGTACAACACCAGCAATAGTAGCATGAACACCGGATTTTAAAACAAGATACCAAAGAACTAGACCGAGTACACAATACGGTAATGGTCGTAAATAGCCTTGTTTATTAGTATATACCAATAAACCTGTTACCGCAGCTGCAGCTATTAAATCCATAAAATTGACGCCTGCTCCATAAAAGAGAGCGATAACTACTATAGCAATTAAATCATCAATAACAGCTAAAGCAGCTAAGAAGGCTTTCATCGCTGGAGATACCATATTACCAAGCATTGTAATAACGCCTATAGCAAATGCGATATCTGTAGCAGTTGGAATCCCCCAACCATGTCTAAACTCTGGCATATACCCAGCGGCAAAGTAATATACTATAGCTGGAGTAAAAACACCTGCAAATGCAGCTAATACAGGAAGTACTCGTTTTTGCTTAGTATCTAGCTCGCCAGAAATCATTTCCTTCTTAATCTCTATACCAACATATAGAAAAAATAACGCCATTAATGCGTCATTTACCCATTCTAATATGGTCATAGGACCAAGATGTATTTGCATAGTAGCAAAGTACTGATCAGCCATTGGTGAATTAGCAACGAGCACACCTAAAATAGCCGCGGACAGGAGCGATATCCCACCTGCAGACTCTGATTGGAAAAATGCTTTTATATAATTCATAGTAACTACCACTTTCTCAATCATAATATAAATACAGGTTTAATACATAAAAAACCTAGTTGATATATATTATTATATCATTTTAGTTCGAAATTAATCAATAAACTAATGATGAACCTCATTGATTAAGTGGATAAAATATACAATAAATTAATGATTAAATCCTCTAATTAAAGAAATAAAAAATACTATTAGAGGAATAGTTAAACAAATACCTGCTATAGTATTTGTAACTGGATTGGACCAAAGTGGCATAATAAATCCAAGTAATACTAAGGTACCACAACAGATTGGTGTACGCCAAACATGTTTTATCTCAGCCGATATTTTAGATTCTGTAGCACTAGCTCTGCCAAATTTCTTTTTAATAGTCATAATAATACCAGTCACGATGCCTACAATAAGAACAATATCCCAGATGGCCCATAATATTTTAAGAGCCATCGTATCATGATTATGAATATGGAGATTAATCATTGTAGTCATGCCCGTAAAATACCAGGGGATATTTTTTGTAGAATACATATCCTTAGTAGAATCAGTATATAAATTAGCATAGACTGGTTGGCCCAAGAACATAGCTGGATCATCATCATTTTCAGCACCTAAATAAAATGCATAATGATGATTATTAAATTTAGATGGATAATCTATAGATATAAGCTGACGATCTGGGTATGCTTTCATAATTCGAGAGATAGCTTCAGATGGTTGTAAAATGTCAGATTGACCAACTGAAAGTTCTTGCTTTGCAGTGTGTAGTACATCTGCATTATAGCTGCCATTAGCAATAAAAAATCCACCTACCCATACACCTGTAATGCATAATATGAATCCCCATACAGTGGCAACCATAGCAAATTCTCGATGTAATGTACTTAATTTCATATAGTTAGACAATACAGTAGATTTTGCAAAGCTTTTACGAAATGGACCATATAAAAAAATACCAGAAATAATAGATAAACTACATATAAAAGATAAAATCGTTACAATATAAATTCCTGTTTTGCCAAGATCTAATCGAGTATGTAATTGGTGAAGCGTATGTAACACACTTCGAACCCAAGGATGCGCAGGCGTTTCATGATGCGTAGTAATAAGCCCCTTTGTTTCAGGATTATATAATGCATAATCCCCTCCCATCCCCATACGCGCTGGAGGTGCTACGGTAGCAGATGAATCAATAATACGATACCGTAAAATATGTGTAGCCCCCATAGCTGGAGAAATATTTAAAATATCCTTAGACGGATATTTTTCTTTCACTAATAGGGCTCCTTCATCAGCATAATTAAAAATAGACATTTCTTGTTGGCTCATCGCCATTGATAACGAGGAATGATGTGACCCTCCTTGAGCCCATGCATTTAATTCAGTTCTGAACATAAGGACAAGACCTGTAATGCAGAACATTAAGAAAAATAGCACAGAAAGTATAGATAACCATTTATGAATTTTATAAATTTTTGACATACATATGCCTCCTTTCTCATTATTTTATACATCAATTCTTATATCAACACAATACAGCAACCACTATGGGTATAGAGTATATAAAGAAGCTCCACTTGAATGTATATATTATAGTATGATACAATATGTACATCATGCGGGCGTAGTTCATCGGTAGAATGCGAGCTTCCCAAGCTTGAGAGGAGGGTTCGATTCCCTTCGCCCGCTCCATGCATAAAATTTCCGAGATGTGATATATATCATGGTTATTTTTTTTGTATAATGATAAAATAATAAAGCTTTGTATTGTATATTTTTTTATAAGGAGTATTTCATGAAATTAAGCGCAAGAAACCAATTAAAAGGTACAATCGTTGAAGTTCAAGAAGGTGCTGTAAACGCAATTGTAAAGATTAATGTAGGTAACGATAACATTCTTACAGCTGATATTACAGTTCAATCCGTTAAAGAATTAGGCTTAGCAGTTGGCAAAGAAGTTGTAGCTGTTATCAAATCCACTAGCGTAATGGTTGGTGTAGAATAATAAAACTAGAGTCGCTTCGGCGGCTCTTTTTTTGTATATAAATTAATTTTGTATTAAATTGATATGAATAAAAATGAGTCCTGTAAAATGAGCCCTATAAGCTGTTATTAAATAGCTTATAGGGCTTTTATGTTTTATATAATTACTACATTAGAAGATATATTTACCTGTTTATGATCTTACTTAATTTCTTGTAATATGTGAT